>JACDJA010000448.1_pt1 | contig 47918 bp, 36 predicted proteins | sample 7449241 | NCBI WGS metagenome assembly JACDJA01 (sample SAMN14253289, study PRJNA609438) | sludge metagenome | isolation source: initial anaerobic sludge | collected 2018-12-20 | reverse complement strand
GGCTTCTCCGCCAACCAAGCCCCCACCATCCACATTTAGCCCAAGTCCCTGTCATTCCGACCGTAGGGAGGAATCTATTACTATTTAACCGGACACCAATGTTTTCAAATCTTATCTTTTTAAACTATCTTTATGGAAATGGCTGCAAAGAGTTGTAACTTTGTCAGTCGCTTCTGAAAAAATAGCAGTAACCATGATCAATATACAACAAATAAAGTTGCGTTACGGTATTATTGGTAATTCAACTGCTCTTAACCGGGCAATTGATGTGGCAGTTCAGGTAGCTCCCACCGATTTGTCGGTGTTGATAACCGGCGAGAGCGGAACGGGGAAAGAGGTTTTTCCGCAAATCATTCATCAATACAGTACCCGTAAACACGGCACCTATGTGGCGGTCAATTGTGGAGCTATTCCCGAAGGTACCATCGACTCCGAGCTGTTTGGTCATGAAAAGGGCGCATTTACCGGTGCCTTTTCCGATCGAAAGGGCTACTTTGAAGAGGCCAATAATGGCACCATCTTTCTTGATGAAATTGGAGAACTGCCCCTGGCCACGCAGGTACGCTTATTAAGAGTGTTGGAAAGTGGAGAATTTATGCGGGTAGGTTCATCAAAAATATTAAAGACCAATGTGCGAATAGTGGCTGCCACCAATGTACAAATCGAACAGGCCATAAAGAATGGAAGATTCAGGGAAGACCTCTTTTACCGCCTGAATAGTGTGCCCATCAACATTCCGCCTCTGCGGGAGAGAACGGAGGATATATTTTTGTTGTTTCGTAAATTTGCTTCCGACTTCGCCGATCGTTACCGTATGCCCGCCGTTAAACTTGACGAGGGTGCACGCGATTTGCTTGAGCGTTACCGATGGCCCGGAAACATCAGACAGTTGAAAAACATTACCGAGCAAATCTCTATTATCGAAAAGGAACGCTTGCTCTCTGCAGCCCAACTCGAAGAGTATTTGCCCTATCATGCAGGCGATAATCTGCCCGCGCTTGTAAGTGCTAAAGAGTTTGCCGGCTCCGGCTTTTCGTCCGAGAGAGAAATTCTGTATAAAGTGCTTTTCGACATGAAAAGTGATATGACCGATCTGAAAAAACTGGTGTTAGAGATGATCCAGCATGGACACGATGTGGGTTTGAAGGAGGAGAATGCCCAAATTATTCAGAATCTTTACGAGCATGATAATCCTAAGACCCGAACGCCCGCTGTGAAAAGCGAGATGGCATCGTTTAATCAGCCTCACGACCATCATACCATTGAAGACACCGAGGAGTTTATCGAAGAGTCGTTGTCACTTGAAGAGAAAGAAGTTGAGTTGATTCAAAAAGCGCTGGAACGACATGGGGGAAAACGTAAAAATGCCGCCCAGGAGCTGGGCATTTCCGAGAGAACACTTTACCGAAAAATTAAAGAACACGATATTGATGGCTGAGTTTTGGGTGATTTTTGGAATAATGCGAATTAAGGTTTGAAGTTTGGTTAATCTGTTGAGCTTTTTAAGCGCATTTGCGATAAAATATGAAAGTTTACGTGATTCTGCAATCGCTTCGCCATTTTTCGTTCGATTAAAAGGAGATAGGTTTACGGGAAGAACCTTATTCTTTCTTTTTTCACCTTAGTAGAATTGCAGGCGCAATAAGTTCCCGACCCTGTTTTTTGTCTTGGCCGGCCTCCACTTATTTGTTTGACTCTTTATTTGCATAAATATGAAAATGAATATAACGTTCTATCTTTTGTTGTTGCTCCTGCCCATGCTTCAGAGCTGTGCAGTGCGGTTGACCTTTGATGGTGCATCCATTCCCGAAAATGTAAAGACAGCTTCGGTGCAATATTTCGAGAACCGTGCACCCCTTATCAATCCGGTGCTTAGTCAAAGTTTCACCGAAGGCCTCAAAGACCGCATCATCAACGGTTCCCGCCTTCGCCTGGCAGACGGTACTGGCGATGTGGATTTCTCAGGCGAAATTACCGGCTACGATATTCAGCCGGTGGCCATCCAGGCCGATGCCATATCGGCACTTACCCGGTTGACCATGAGAGTTGGGGTGAGATACCAAAATCTTAAGGACCCTAAAAGCAGTTGGCAATCCAGTTTTTCAGCCTACCGTGATTTCCCCAGTGAGCAAAATATCACCTCGGTAGAGTCACAACTGGTGGCAGAAATGACCGAAGAGATTACCGAGAATATATTTAATAAAGCATTCGCCGATTGGTAAAACTTTTTTTATGACGCGCAGCCAACTCATAGAATTTTTAGCCAGCCCCGATTTGCTTAACCAACAAACGCTGGAGCCTATGCGGGAGGTACTCGATGCTTATCCCTTTTTTCAGGCCGGCCGGTTATTGTGGATTAAAAACCTGCACCAGGTCGATCATATAAGGTTTAACAGCGAACTAAAGCATGCCGCAGCCTTTATCCCCGACCGCTCCCGCCTGTTTTTCCTCATTCACGATCTGCAATCGTCATTGGCCTCCACTCAAGCTCCTGAAGTAGGCGAAGCCGAACCTGACCTATCGGACAAGGCCGAAGCACCTGGATTGAGTGAAATCGAAGTTCCTGCACTGAAGAAAGTCGAAGCAAAGGATGTAAAGAGCTCTCCGAACGGGTTTGTATTTCCGGCAGCCGACCTTCTGGATTATGAAAGGGACGACACCTCTGCAGTCTCCTATTTGCTGGACTCCCAGGACACCTCTGCAAACTTTAATCCCAACGAAAGCCGCTCTTTCTCCGAATGGCTTACGATGCTGAGGCATAATCCAGGCGATTTAATCTCACCCGATGAGATTTCTAAGACCCGGCGTTCGCAACCTGCCCGCAAATTCAGTTTGATTGATGATTTTCTAGACAGCGGGAAACATCGCGTTCGCCTAATAACTGCAGGCTCCGGGCGACCAGAACCGGCAGATGTAGCTTCCAGAAGTGTACAGGAGAACGATGATTTAATGACGGAAACCCTTGCAAATATTTTTATCCGCCAAAAGCATTATCGCAAGGCCGCCAACATATTCGAGCGTTTATATTTGAAATATCCCGAAAAAAGTGTTTATTTTGCAAGGCGAATTAAAGAATTGGAAGAACTTATTAACAATCAGTAATAAAGAGAGATATGTATCAGTTAGTGTCTGTGTTGGTTATTTTGGTCAGTATTTTGCTGGTACTGATCGTTTTGGTGCAAAACTCCAAGGGCGGAGGGCTTGCCTCGAATTTTTCAGCATCGAACCAGGTGATGGGTGTTCGTAAAACTGCCGACTTTTTAGAAAAAGCCACCTGGACGCTTGCCGGAGCCCTGCTTATATTTTCATTTCTGTCGGTAATGGCATTGCCTCGCGGGGTTACGCAAGGCGGATCGGCCATAGACGAGCAGATAGAAAATTTGGCGGTACCCAATACCACGCTGCCCGAATTTCCCATTGCCGGTGATGAGGACAATGCTTCAGGAACCAAAGGAACTCAAAAGGGCAACGAAGATAGCCAGTAATTAAGAATTATTTATACCAGTTTGTGCCAGAGTGTCAGTTTTTTCTGACACTCTTTTTTTTTGCTTTCTTCCCAAACTGTTAAAATGTCCTGATTCCACGGTTTGAGGGCTGCCAAAGTTCTTTGGCATAGTTTGTGATTTGGAGCAATCCGGAAAATTTTAAATGTTTAACGACTTAAATAAAACAGAAATGTCAACATTGAAAGGAAAAATTCTTGCCGGAAAGGTTTTAGTTAAACCACAGGCTGCAGATGAAAAAACATCAAGTGGGATCATCATCCCCGATTCGGCTAAAGAAAAACCCCTTAAGGGTGAAGTAATGCTTACCGGGGCCGATAAAAAGGATGAACCTATGGAGGTGAAGGTTGGTCAGGTAGTGCTTTATGGCAAATATGCCGGTACCGAACTGAACATTGATGGCGAAGATTATCTGCTTATTTCGCAAAGTGACATCTTATATATCGCTTAAAGTTAAATTTAAATAAACCGTTAAATTAAATAAACACAAATGGCTAAAGAAATAAAGTTTGAAAACGAGGCGCGGGCCCTGCTTAAAGTTGGTATTGATCAGTTGACCCATGCCGTTAAAGTAACTCTCGGCCCCAAAGGACGCACCGTGGTAATCGATAAAAAGTTTGGCGCCCCTCTCATCACCAAAGATGGTGTTACTGTGGCCAAAGAGATTGAGCTCTCCGATGCTTATGCCAACCTGGGTGCTCAAATGGTTAAAGAGGTAGCCTCCAAAACCGGTGACGAGGCAGGAGATGGAACCACTACCGCCACTGTGCTGGCTCAGTCCATCATTACTGTAGGTATGAAAAACGTTACTGCCGGCGCTAACCCAATGGATTTGAAACGAGGCATTGACCTGGCTGTGGCCAAAGTGGTTGAAAGCCTGCGCGATCAGGCACATGAAATTGGCGAAGACAACGACAAGATTGAGCAGATAGCCAGAGTTTCGGCTAACAACGACAACGAAATTGGCAGGTTGGTTGCCGAAGCCATGGAAAAGGCAGGCCGCGAGGGTGTTATCACCGTTGAAGAAGCCAAAGGTACCGAAACCACTGTGGAGGTGGTGGAAGGCATGCAGTTCGATCGTGGATACATTTCTCCCTATTTTGTTACCGATACAGAGAAAATGGCTGCGGAACTTGAAAATCCCTATATTCTTATTCATGATAAGAAAATCAGCACGATGAAGGATCTGTTGCCTGTTCTCGAAGCTACAGCTCAGTCGGGTAGGCCTTTGTTGATTATTGCCGAGGATGTGGATGGTGAAGCCTTGGCTACACTGGTTGTGAACCGTCTGAGAGGTTCTTTGAAAGTGGCCGCCGTAAAAGCCCCCGGTTTTGGCGACCGTCGTAAAGAGATGTTGCAGGACCTGGCCGTCCTTACCGGTGGGACAGTAATCACCGAAGAGACCGGCTTGAAATTGGAGAATGCCACGCTCGATATGCTGGGGCAGTCCGAGAAAATCACCATTGACAAAGAGAATACCACTATTGTAAATGGTGCCGGCGATAAGGAGGCAATTGCTTCACGTACGCAGCAAATAAAAGCTCAGATAGCCAATACCACTTCCGATTATGATAAGGAAAAACTGCAGGAACGTCTGGCTAAATTAGCTGGCGGCGTTGCTGTGCTATACGTGGGAGCCGCTTCCGAAATAGAGATGAAGGAGAAAAAAGCCCGCGTAGATGATGCACTCAGTGCCACACGCGCTGCCGTGGAAGAAGGAATAGTTCCCGGTGGAGGTGTAGCCTATATTCGTGCCATCAAGGCGCTTGAAAAGCTGAAAGGTGAGAACGAAGACCAAAATACCGGTATCGATATTATCAAACGGGCTATTGAAGAGCCATTGCGTCAGATTGTTGAGAATGCTGGTAAAGAAGGTGCCGTAGTTGTTCAGAAAGTGAAAGAGGGTAAAGAAGATTACGGTTACAACGCCCGCATTGGAGAGTATCAGAACTTCTTTAAGAGTGGGGTAATCGACCCTGTCAAAGTGGCTCGTGTTGCCCTTGAAAATGCGGCTTCTATTGCCGGCATGTTCCTCACTACCGAGTGCGTGTTGGTAGAAGCAAAAGAAGAAGATCCCGCCCCTGCAGGCCATCCCGGAATGGGCGGTGGCATGCCAGGCATGATGTAAAATCAACAGGATTTAAAAATAAAAAAGGGTGTTCCGAAACGGAATACCCTTTTTTTGTTATTCTGCAGAGACGCCCAATTTGGACGTCTCTGCAATTTCACGATTGTTTTTTATACCACATCACAAATTTTTCCAATCCCTCCTCTAACGTTACTTTTGGTTGATAACCAAACAGTTTGTTTGCTTTTTCGATGCTGGCAAAGGTGGTGTTTACATCGCCCGGCTGCATGGGTAACCGGTTAATAGCGGGTTCAATGCCCGTAGCTTCGGCAATGGTCCGCACCAAATCTTTAAGCGATACCGGCCGGTTGTTTCCCAGGTTGACGGTCTCAAATATCCCGGTGTTTTTCATCAGATAATTCATTACGCCTTTAATCCCGCTCACCGTGTCGGTTACATAGGTGTAGTCGCGCGACGTGGAACCATCACCAAATAGGGGCAAAGGAATGCCATTATAAATCATATGGATAAATTTGTGGATAGCCAGATCGGGACGTTGGCGTGGCCCGTAAACAGTGAAGAAACGCATGTTCACAATATCCAGTCCGTACAAATGGTGCCAGGCATGATTAAGCAACTCGCACGCTTTTTTTGAGAAAGCATAGGGTGAGATGGGATTGTTTACATCCAGCTCTTCGTGCCAGGGCGTGTGTGGGTTGTTGCCATAAACCGACGATGAGCTGGCAAATGCCAGCTTTTTTATGCCATTTTGCTGCATGGCACTTAAAACCACCCGGGTGGCGGTAATATTGTGATCGATGTAGCTCTGGGGATCTTTTATACTGGGACGTACCCCTGCCTTGCCTGCCAGGTGCACCACTACGTCAATGTCCTTGGTAAACAGATGATTAACATCTGATTCGTTGGTGAGGTCAGCCTCATGGAATGAAAATTCCGGGTGATTGATAAAAGACGCCATGTTGGCCTCCTTTATGGAGCGGTGATAGAACGGATCGAAGTTGTCGATGCCCGTAACTGTGTGCCCCTCCTCAAGAAGAACCTGAGTAAGATGGGAACCTATAAATCCGGCACTTCCGGTAACAATAACTTTAAGCATAAGTGGGGCATTTGCATAATAAGCCCGTGAATTTAATAAATTCATTTAGCCTATTGGTGCAAAAACGGTAAAATTATGACTAAGCCGGCATTTTTGATGACGAGTTTAAAAGTCAGGGCTTCACTTCAAGTGAAGCCCTGACTGTGGAGTCTTAAAAACTCATCGGCTGAGCTTCTGTTCCTCATCGGATGACTTGTTGAGCGGCAGCTAAGCGGTTCGATTATTCACTGAACGTCAGTTGGACGTCATCCGATGAGTGCTTTCTGCTGCCTAATCCGATGATTTTTAGCCTGCCCTATGGCGCCCACTCATCGGATGAGTTCGTCTTTTTCGGCCAGTTGATGAAGAGAACTGCTGCGACCTTTGGCGCCAACATCATCCGATGAGTGCTTGGCACCTTAATAACCAGGATTTTGAGTTATAGTTCCGCCTGATTTATCGATTTCTCCCTGTGGGATGGGATACAGGTAGTGAATACTCTGAAATCCGCGACTACCCAATACCTCTTCTGCTTTTTGCCAACGCTTTAAATCATTAAAACGATGGGATTCAAAGCCCAATTCCACTCTTCTTTCATGCATTAACCAACCCATAATCTCCTCCTTGTTGGTAGATGCCACATTTCTGTTGGGCAATGTTCCTGCCGGTGGTGTGGTGCCGTCAATAGAAATAGAGTTACGTGCTCTGGCCCTGACGTCATTGATTATTGAAATGGCTTCAGAAAAATTGCCCGTTTCCAGGTAGGCTTCTGCCTTCCACAGGAGGACATCGGCAAACCGGATAAAAACCTTGTTGCTTGGAGCATCATCGTTTCCTTTATTGGTTCCATCCAGGGTCCCCAACAGCTTATTTACATTCTTGTTTTCCGAATCTACAGTATATAATAATCGTGGATCATTGGCTTCGAATGCTTCAATAAAATTGGTTTCCGGTGCTACAAATCCCCATCCTATCAGTGCACACAGGCCATTGCCTTTATTTGGAGTCTGCGCTTCCTGATGGTCGTAGGCAAAGATGACTTCATCTTCAACAAATTCTTTTGTCACATCAAAGTTATCGAAATAGTTGGTGTTTAGCTGATAAAATCCGAGCTGCTCCAGCTCTGCAACCAGATTGATAACCTCCTGCCAGTTTTCACTAAAAAGAGCCACTTTTGCCTGCATAGCGATAACCGCACCTTTAGAGACTCTCCATTTTTCATCATTGCTTGAATATTTACTATTGGGAAGTAAATCCCTGGCGGCTTCTAAATCGCTGCTGATTTGTTCCCAAACCAACGCCTTATCGGTTCGTTGAGCTACTTCATAGGCCTCCTCAAAGGAGGCGAGTGGTTTCACCAATAGAGGCACATCGCCAAACAGGGTTACCAGATCGAAATAATAGAAGGCTCTTAAGAAATAGGATTCTCCCAACATTCTGTTTGTCAATTCAGTTTCCATGTTCAGTTTGTTCATCATTTCATCATCGGTTAAATAGCTGATGGCTGTATTGGCTCTTGAGATACCTTCGTAATCGTAGCTCCATATGCCATTAAAGCCGCCGTTTGATGCAATAAAGCTGAAATTATTAAATTGGTCCATCCATGCCTGGTCTCCATCGGGATTCCATTTCTTTTGCATGTCGTCAGAGGCTATATCCTGCAGGATAAAATCGTTTCGGGTGACCGTTCCATCGTCCCATCCCCATTCGCCTATGATGTTTAACGTGCTCGAGAGCAGTTGGTAAGATGAGTTAACAGAGTATTTTACGCTGGTCACGGTGGGGTCCAAATTAACCTGCTCGGGCGTAAGCAGACCAATGGGGTCTTTTGTGAGATAATCGTCACAATTGGTCAAAGCCAACGCCAAAGCTGCCAGAAGTATTTTATATGTGGTTTTCATGTTGGTTGGATTTTTTTAAAAAGTTACATTGATACCTGCAATAAAGGATCTCGACTGAGGATAAGTACCCATATCCATCAGATCGGTTGATTCGGGGTCTAAACCTTTGTAATTGGTAATTGTAAAAACATTTTGTGCAGAGATGTACAGTCGTGCATTCTTTATTCCCAGGTGAGATAATTGCTCAAAATTGTTGAAAGAGTAACCAATTTCCACATTTTTAAGACGTAAATAGGAGGCATCTTCCACAAAAATACTGGATACTTTGCTACTCCCGTTATCTGTGAAGCTCACTCTGGGTGTCGAATTGGTTGAGCCTTCCCCATCCCAGCTATTAAGGATGTCGGTGGTATAATTAAACGGACGGGTATCGTAATCAACAATCTTTTTCGAATCGTTGTATCTGTCAACCTGGGCTACTCCCTGAAAAAGAATGGCCAGATCGAACCCTTTATATGAGCCCGACAGGTTTAAGCCATATATCAAACCGGGATTTGGATCCCCAATAAAGGTTCTGTCGTTATCGTCAATCTTGCCATCGTTGTTCAAATCCTTAAATCGGATATCGCCCGGAACCGCTGTAGGATTGGTTGTTTCATGCAAATGCGTATCAATTTCCTGCTGGTTTTGATATATTCCCTCAAATTTATATCCATAGTAGGCATTTAATGGATGTCCAACTTCAGTTCTGGTGACTTGCCCGGTAATGCTGGGAAGATTTGGGTGAAGCTTTTCAACGTTATTTTTAACAGTTGCAAGGTTTGCATTGATGTTGTATTTGAACACTCTTTCACTGTTTCTAAGCGTTGCTCCCAACTCAAAACCTTTATTGCTCACTTCACCTGCATTCACAATGGTAGGCTGAACATCACCTACAAATTTAGGTAATGAAATGGGCAACAGAATATCTGTGGTAATTTTTTGAAAATAGTCGGCAGATAAATAGAATCTGTTTCTGGAAATTCCTAAATCAACACCTACGTTGTATTGGGTAGTTGTTTCCCATTTTAAATCGGGGTTTCCGTATCGCGAAATAAGATATTTGTCCCCTTCCTTTCTAATCAAAGTGAGATAGGCATAATTATCTATCTCCTGATTCCCTAACTGACCATAACTGGCTCTTAATTTTAAATCCGACAGCCAGTCGTATTGCTTCATAAAGGGTTCTTCTGAAATTTTCCAGCCTGCCGATATAGATGGGAAATAGCCCCATTGATTATTGTCGGCAAATCGCGACGATGCATCTGCCCTTATGTTGGCCGTGACCATGTATTTGGCATCAAAAACATAGGTCGAGGAGGCAAAAAATGACAGCAGCGCCCATTCCGAGCCTGAGCCTCCATTCCATAGGTCCTGTTCAGTGCTTCCGAAATCAATATATCTGAACTCATCAGTGTCATACTCATATCGGCTTCGGGATGCTCCGATGGAAGAAGAAAAGTTGTCTATAAACTCACTTCCAATAAGTGCATTGATAGAATGTTTATCGAAAGTTTTGTTAAAATTCAGCGTGTTATTCCATGTAACGGTAAAATCTTCACCTCTGTCTTCGTTCAATCTGCTTGGCCGGTTTTGACGACCCAAACCTTTATCTGCCTCACTGCCACCGCCATCATCATCTCCAAAGTTTTGATAAAAGGCTTTGTTATGAGAGAAATTTAAATCGATCCCCACGTTGGTACGAAAGGTTAACGACTTATCCTGCAGAAAGGCATATTCTCCATAAAAATTACCAAAGGTCTTAAAATTAGACCTCTCATCATCGGTAAAATAGGCCAATGCCACCGGATTCTGTGTCCATTCATACTTGTCGCTCTCCCAGCCTCCAGTGTCTCTGTTGTTGTGCTTGTAGAAAGGTAAGTCGGTAAAGGGATCCCTCTCAGAATAGGTGGGGTCATCAACGTTTTTATACACCGAGAGGATAGGCGGCCTTAATAAAGCATGCCTGATAATTCCTGGCGCATCCCCTTTGGAAGATAGTTTATCCTGTATGGCATAGGACAATTGGAGATTGGTTCCTATGGTTATCCGATCGGTCAGGCTGGCATTAATGTTGGTTCTGAAGTTATATCTTTCGTATTTATCATTGTTATAAACAACTATGCCATCCTGATTGTAGTAAGCAGCTGAAATGAGAAATTGCACCTTCTCATTACCTCCACTTGCTTTAAGCTGAATATCCTGTGAATATCCTGCTTCAAATACTTCATCAAGCCAGTCGGTATCGGCAAAATCCGCTCTTCCTTTATCGGCAGTATAAGGATTGGTGCCGCCGTAACCGGCGTTGTTCCATGCCTTTTCCACTGTATTCATATATTGTTCGGAATTTAGCATCTTGGGCAGATTGGCTGCATATTGCAGGCCTCTATAGTAGCTTACGTCAAGTGCAGTTTTGCCTTTCTGTCCGCTTTTAGTGGTAATAATAATAACTCCTGCAGAAGCTCTTGAGCCATAAATGGCTGCTGCTGAGGCATCTTTGAGAACCGTCATGGACTGAATGTCGGAGGGATTTAAAAATGTCAATTCTCGGGTAGGAACCCCGTCAACTACATAAAGAGGATTGTTATTGCCAATTGTACCTTCTCCTCTTATGCGAACATTAATCTCATCGCCCGGAGCTCCGGTACTTTGTGTAACCTGCACCCCGGCTACCTGGCCCTGCAAAGCCTGAGCCAGTTCAGAGACTCTTCGTTTATCCAGATCATCTACATTAACTACTGAGACAGCTCCGGTTAAGGTAGATTTCTTTTGAGTGGAATAACCCACCACTACCACTTCGCCAAGTTCTTCCACATCAGTTGTTAAAATAACATCCAATCGGGTTCTACCTTCCAGAAGAACCGTAACTGGTTTATAGCCTACAAAGGAGAACCTTAAACTCCGCACAGAGTCAGGGACTTCAAGTGAATAGTTCCCCGATAAATCTGTAATAGTGCCTATGGTCGTTCCGGGAACAACTACCGATGCACCGGGAACTGTAACGCCTTCGGCCTCGGACACCTTCCCTGTTATGGTCACTTGCCCGAATGCAAGGCTTGTTAGGAAGAGAAATACCAATCCGGCAAATCCTCTTTTTAGATTTAAAATGAATGGTTTTTTCATAGCAGCAAGTTTTAATAAATGTTAGTGTTCATGTCTCTTTGGACTATTTATAGGCAATAACTGTTTCTCCGGCCTTCACCTGTGGGCCGTTGGCATGAAGGGAGCTCCCTGCCGGGAGTACCACCACAAGCACGGCTTCATCTGCCGGTAGCTGAAGGCTCACATTCCCTGCTTCTCCTTTGGCTAAGTATGTTTTTGAAAGTGTATCAAACAGGTCCACACTCTTAACCGACGAATAGGTTACTGTTTTGGCTTCTTCATAAGGATTGTAGTAAAGAAAAACCGGATACTCATTTCCGGCATAAAAGTCCGTAGCATTGCAATCCAGCGCCAATATGCCTTCCACTTCAGTTTTATGAACTATTGCCCCAAACACACCTGCAATGGAGGTGCTGTAAAGGCTAAACATAGATTCTTCGGGCTGGCCGTCAATCCATTTGGGTCCATCGCCAAGCGCTACGGGCGAAACGCCTTTGAGTGCAGGATTATTCATGTCGTCGAACTTTCTCAAACCTTCGTAACCAATAATGCCATTGGTAATATCTTTAAGTTGGGGCAGCCACTGATGCCCGGGGTCAATTTGGTCGGGATAGTATAAACGCGATGCATTTACAGCATTAAGCATGTATTTACCAACAGCCCTGGCATATTGAGGTTCATATTTTACCATGGGAACCAACGGCCAGGCCATGGCAACAGAGTTCATAAAGAATCCATAGCCACCGCCATCGGTAATGCTTCCCTGCAGACCCGAAACATCGTAATCGCCCCATTTATCGGAAATTACGCCCCATCCGTAACGGCCATCCTGTGACTGGCAACCTTCGAAGGTGTAGTTGAGTAACTGTGTTACATCATAATGGGTTCCATGCAGTGCATTCAGCCGGGCAGCTGTATAGGCTCCAAATGGCAGCAATATTTCGTAAAAGCGACTCTCCTTCTGATCAACCAGGGCTTGGGTAGCACTTTTAGCACCCTCTAAATAACGTTCGTCGCCAAATAATTTATAGGCTGAGTACAACACCCAGGCGTGTCCTCCTGCGGCATCCTGTTGCCAGGGAATGTGATTGCGCATCCCTTTCATTTGTGCATAATCGAAATAGGAGTAGTCGTAATTCCCGTTCAGTACCGAGTCGGCCTTGTAAAATTGTTCGGCCACGCTATGCTGAATGAAATCCGTATTTTCCACATCGGGGTAGAGTGCCGCTACTGCGTAATACAACACGTTGGGATACACATCGTACCACCAGTCACGGCCATACCCACCGCCAAGCATGGCGACATCTGGGTTGGTGTTGTTCATAACGATATCCCAACCGTTGTCGCTGTTAAAATAATTTTGTGCCATTTTCACAAAATTATAGCTGTGCTGGTTGGTTTTATCTACTCCCAATAAACCGGCACTTAGCAGCGCATTGAGTGAGGTAAGTGCCTCGTGAAATTCTCCATTGTTTTTTTCGGGTCCCTGTCGTACATCTCCTATAGCTGTATAAAGACCATAAGTGACCTGATCTATGTTACGCCGGGCACTGTCCAACCAAATGAGGGGGCCATAAGCAGCCTTATTGTTAAAATCAAAAGCAAGACTGTCGAATTGTAACGCCTTTTTTTTCCAGTCAATAATTTTCAATGGCTGCGGCAGGCCGGGCATTTGATCAATGCGTTGTATAGTAGTTTGAACCACAGGTTCACCTGTTTGAGTAGTGCAGGAATAGAATCCGCACAGCACTGTAATCAGGGGCAAAATAGGAATGAATCGTTTCATTTGTTTTCAGAATAAGAGTGTTTCATAATGTTTTTTGCAAGAGGTATCGATAGCATCTGCAGCGTTGCTACGATGATAAGAGCGTACCTGAGAGCGAAGGTTTCGGAAACATAAAAGGCAAGAAAAATAAACAACCCCAGCCCTAATACTCTGCCCAGGTACAAGCCAAACTCATGATTGAGTATGTAGGCGTAATTGTTGCGGTTTTCGCGCTCCGAAACCACATCAATCACCTTCATCATAATGGGATAGTAAGCCAGGTCGTGGAGAGGCTGGAAGAAAACCTTGCATAAAACAAATACCATCACACCGAACATGGACAGCTCAATTCCGTTGACAATGGTTCCTATCAGAAATAGTGTAATGCCGAAACCAAAAGTTAAAATCCGATGCTTAGGTTTTGTAAAACGGCCCAACAGATAGATCAAAATAGCTGTTAATCCGCCGCTGATCCCCTGAATCAGTCCCAACGCTCCCTCTTTTCCAACATATCGCATTATGAGCATAGCAGGTGCGGTGACCAAAAACCCCTGAACCAGCCCTTTTAGTGCTGCCAGAAGTATCTGTTTATTCCAGAGCCTGTCGAATCGGAAAAACAGGAATCGTTTCTGAGGTGGGTTTTCAAAGTTTCCGCGTGAAAGCCAGATAACGGCGATAATGGTAATGACAAACACAACAAGTGTAACAATGCGATAGCCCACATAAACATCAAATACCATCCCGAATATCATAGCTCCGTCAATGGAGGCAAGCAGTGCTCCAATCACCAGAGGAACAGTGATATTTGAGACAGTAAAAAAGAAGGATTCCAGTCCAAAAAAATAGTTGCGGTTTTCATCCTTCGTGCTGTTCAATGCCATCAGATAGCGGTTGGTCCAGAAGAATCCGGAAGCAGCGCCTATCAAAGTGCCGGAAATAATTAAGCCAAACAACGAAATATCCTTGACAAACATCATTCCTGTCATCGACAACCCACTCAGTAAAATGCCAAGACTGTAAAGGTGAGCCACTTTGAAACGCTTTAATAAAATTCCATTTGTAAGAGACGTTATGATGATGCCTGTGTACATGGCCACCTGAAAGATTGCCACATAGCTGGTATCGGAAAAGTACCGCATTATGTAAGCGGCCATAAATATCTCCACAACAGGCAGTACCAACGAGTACAGCATGTTAGCGATGAGCAACACGCGCATGTTGTGTGGCATGGATTGAAAAAATCGATACTCGGTAGTTAGTTTAGAGAGCATTTGACAGGGTGGTTGTTAAGTTAGTGACGAAAGTATTTCGGATATTGATAGTTTAGCACCACAAATCACTTCATCGCTTGCCCCGTAATAGATAAAAATGTCATCCCCTTCTACATAGTGTCCGTTGGTGAAAACCACGTTACCGAAAAATCCGGTTTGCTCGTAAGGTTCAATAGGTTCCATAATGGGTTCGATGCTGCGGGCCAGAACTTTAGATGGATCATTAATGTCAAGAAGAAGCGCCCCCAGACAATAACGGTGGTCGCTGTTGGCTCCGTGGTAAATCTCCAGCCACCCCTTATCGGTTCTTATTGGCGCAGCACCTGCGCCAACCCGCGCGGAGTCCCACATGCCGGGCCGGGAAGTGGCTATGCACTTATGCCCGCCCCAATGTATCAGGTCGGGCGATTGAGCCAGCCAGATATAATTGCCCCCCAGCTCAGGGCTGCTGGGACGATGCAGCGCATAATATTTATCATTGATTTTCTCTTCAAAAATAGCGCAGTCCTTATTGTGCGGAGGAAATATCATGCCTTCGCGGCTATAAATTTTCCAATCTTTAGTTCTGATAAGCCCCACGCCTACACCAAACTCCGAAACTTCGGTAAACGAAAGATTAAAACCTTCATCGGTGGTGGCTACCCGGCAATCTTCGATACCAAACGTTTCAAGTTCCCCTTTTCCAAAAATAGGCGGATATCCGTCGGGCTCATAAAATTGAATGCCATCATCGCTGCAAACCAGTCTCAGATAGGAGAGTGTTGTGAGGTAATCTTTTCCTTTATAGTTAATAACCCGTGGGTCGGATGCATCCAACCTGGGGTCGTCTTTATCAAAGCTTAAAATTTTAATTTCGCCTTGTTCGTTATAGACAGGAAAGGTTATTTTACCTTTAATTTGTTTAGGCCTTTCGGCTACTCGCAATAACAGCCATACTTTTCCATTGAACCTGAAAACGCCCGGATTTAAAAGGCAAACTATCTCCATGCCTTCAATGCCGGGTTTTAAATCGGAGGGAACAAGCAGAGGGTTTTGCGAAAATCGCTTTGCAATATCCATAGTAATTCTATTTTGTTGACACAAAGGTACAATCTGTGTATAAAACTACTGTCCGCTGTGTTCTTCATTCTGTCCGGTAGGTTGCAAAACGATTGATTTTCTGCGGTAATGACTCCTTTTGCTTTGTTGCTAATGATAGAATGTCGTAGAATATCAAATTCTCAGGCGATAGGGAAACTCCTCCAGAATATGTTCCGCTAAAATGGAGGTTCTGGTTCAGAACGCCATTTTACCCCCGGATAAATCCCGGAGGTTATGCACAGAACATTCGGCAGCTGCCGGATTTTTGTTGCACTACTGAAAAGCAGATGAAACATTTCGGTCGTTTTGAAAGCTGACGTTTATAGGAAAACTCTGCCTGCCTGGCGATAACCCAGGGTAGTTTTGCCAAACTTATTACTACTTCTTCCGGGGCTTGTTTCGATAATCCAATGGAGAACAACCATGTGTTCTTTGAAACAGGTCATAAAAATGAGCCCTGCTGTTAAACCCGGTTTGAAATATGATTTCGCTCACTGTTAACGAGGTGGACCTCAGAAGGGCCGACGCCTTATTTAATCGGCGTTCATTAATTAAGCCGTGGGGAGTGGTTCCCAAAATCGATTTAGTTTTATTGTATAATGAAGATTTGCTGATGGCCAGCGTTTGGGTAAGATGGTCTGCTGAAAGTTCCTCGTCATCAATATTTTCATCTATGTAGCTCAGCATCTTTTGAAAAAACGGGTCGGGAAACTCGATTAACAATGTCGAATCTTCCTCCTTATTGGAAAACCGGGTTTTAATTTCATCCCTAAATTGCAGGAGCTTTTCGATACGCACCCTAAGATGTTCGGGATGAAATGGCTTGGGGATATAGGAATCGGCGCCGGCTTTTAAACCTGTAATCCGCTCCTCTATCTCTGCTTTTGCAGTTAATAAAATTAAAGGGATATGGCTGGTGTCAAAATTGTCACGAAGTTTCCGGCAGAATTCAATTCCATCCATTTCAGGCATCATCACATCCGATACAATGAGATCGGGTTTATGCGATAACACTTTATGGTAAGCTTCCACTCCGTTTTCAGCAAAAATGAGGTTATAATCATTTTGTATTAAATCTCTAAGCACTATTAAGATCTCAGGATTATCATCTACCAATAAAACCAGATGCTTACCAGGATCTTTTTCAGACTCATCCTTTGGTTTCTCATAATCTGTCTCAGGAAGGATATCAAATTCATCTGATTCTTCAGGGAACTCATCAATCCGTTTTTCTGAAACAAAGTGGTGAACATCAGGAAAAACACAGGTAAAGGTGGTGCCTTCACCGGGTTTGCTTTCAACCCGGATGGTTCCTTTCAGGAGTTCCACCAACCCTTTTGTGACAGCAAGACCCAGCCCTGTGGAGCGAAATCCCGGAAGACTCCCCTTGCCATCGGTCGAAGAGACCCCGAAAGGTTCAAAAACATGTTGAAAAAACTCAGGTTTTATTCCGGGGCCATTATCTTCCACATTAACAACGAGCCGGGTGTCTGCCAAATAAATGCCAGTTTTGACATAACCTCCGGGCTGATTGTATTTTATCGCATTGGATATCAGATTGGTAAAGATACGTTGAAATTTGTCGGTATCTGTTTTGAAAACCAACCCGGGGTGGGGTGTATTTATTTTAAAAGTGATGTTTTTTTTCTGAGCAAGCCATTCAAAATCAGAAACTACTTCGCGAATCAGCTCAACTGGTTTTACCTCTTGAATGTGTATGGGCTCTTTGCCCTTCTCAAGTTTTCTGAACTGCATAATTTCAACAACCAACCGCTGAAGCTTCACACTATTTTTATAAACCTTTAAAAGACGGGTGTTGTAAAATTCACTTCGTGTATCTTCTATTATGGAATGAATGTGCGAAGTGATTAGCGTGAGTGGTGTACGAAACTCATGAGCTACATTTGTAAAAAATTCAAACTTATAGTTTTGTAACTCCTCCTCCTTTTTCTTTTCGAAAGCCCTTAAAGCCTTCTCCCTTTTTCTGGCTGCCCGTCTTCGGTAAGTCATAAAGATGAGGAACTGAATACCTGCCAAAAGTAAAATGTAAATGGCGATGGCCCACGAAGTCATCCAAAAGGGAGGATTGATGACAATGTACATCTCTCTGATCTGCTTCGACCAGTTTCCATTTTCATCACTCACTCTCATCTGAAATGTGTAATTCCCGGGCGTTAAATTTGGTATAGTGATGGGCTGATTGGGCGGATTAATAAACCATTCATCATCGGAATTTATTATACGGTATGATATTTTGTAACGCTCCTGTGCCCAAAAAACAAGTGGAGAAACATCAAATTTCAATGAATTCTGATTGTATTTAAGAATCAGCTTTTTCTGATGGTTGATGCGTTTTGTGAGCAGACTTTCATCTCCCGGCTCTATGGGCAGGTTTCGGATGTAAAGCTGATTAATGGCGATGGGAGGAAAGTAGGAGCTGAATTTCAACTCATCCGTCTTAACCATATCCAAACCCTGAGTACCACCTGCATATAAGAGGTTTGAGCTGTTGTCGAAGAATGAAGCACCATCGCTGTACTCAAAATTGATTAAACCATCATTTTGGTTAAAACTTCTCACCGACGTTCTGGTATGGTTAATAAATGAGAGGCCATTATTGGTTGTCACCCATAATTTCCCTTCATGGTCCTCTTCGATGGTGTGAATGCTGTTGTTCTCCAGGCTGCTTAAAGCAGTCATATTGTTTATTTTTACCGAATCGCCCGATATTGGTGACAAGCTGTAAACACCCCGGCTGCTGCCCACCCAGATATTTCCTTCACCATCCTTAAGTAAAGAGAGAATATCATCATTATTAATGAGCTTTGGGTGCGATGATGTGTTGTATTTACCAATCACTCTTTGGGTTCTGGTATTGAACCGATATACGCCAAACCCTCTGGTTCCTATCCAGATGATTCCCGGTTTTTCTTCAGCGAGTGCATAAACTATTTGGTTTTGCTGCTCCGATGAAGTAATGTTTTTGTCAATAATCATTTGTTTATAATGAATGGGAAACTCACCTTTGTCGGGATCAAACTCCACCAATATAGCTCCATGCCCACTGGTACCCAGATAGATGTGTCCGTCATCCGTTTCCAGTATCCGATACACAGATGCAAAAACCAAGGGGTTGGAGGGAAGAAAATCGCGGGGAAAATTTCGGATACTTTTGTAGTCACAAGAAATAATATCAATGCCGGTTCCATCTGTTCCCGCCCATATAGTGCCGTTTTTACGTTGGTGGAGGGATAGAACTGAATTGTTGCTTAACCCATCTTTAACAGATATTTTTCTGATATGATTTCCATTGGTGTCAAATATATCAATGCCACCGCCTTTTGTGCCTATCAGGATATCTCCGTTTTGTGTAATCTGAAGTGCTCTCACAATGGGATAGGTCAACTGCTCTGAGGAAAGAGTGGTGTTTGGAAATTCCGTGGGTTTGAGCGTATAAATTCCGTTGCCATCTGTTCCTATCCACAAAACATCGGGTGCCGATTCAAAAATACTAATGATTCGGGTTGAGATTGGATTGTTAGTATGGAGATTTTGCAGCGCATCGGGAAGCTCAAATTTTAGAGATGATAAATCGAGTGTGTAAATTCTGCCATTTTCCGTTCCTACCCAAATCATTTCTTGTTTTTGTGATGGCGCAAATGAGGTAATTATCTCTCCTTCAATATCGAGCCGGCTCACTTCATTTGTACCCAAATCAACCGCAAATGCAGAACCCGAACGTTGGGTAATCAGAATGTATGAATGTTGTTTAATTTCAACCGCAGTGGAGGATGTCAGTGCTTCTGTTAATGGCAGACGAAGTAGGGTTTTGATATGATTTCCCGATACCCGGATCAATTCATTATCCGTGGTTAAACCATAAACGGAATCCTGCACCTGAAGAATTCGTTTTATTTTTTGGGAAACCAACAGTGACCTCTCATCGAATGAGATTGCCTGAAATTGGCGGCCAAGGCTGTCGTATTTAAAAATGCCACGTCCAAAAACCGAAGCCAAAGCACCATACCGTTCGGAATAACTGATGGCTATGTCATTTTCGTAATTTATAGGCTCCGACTCCTCGTTGAAAAATGAGGTAAAGCGGTCATGGATGTTATCATATAAACAGAGTCCCTTATTGGTGAGCATCCAGATGGGACCCAACAACGTTGGATGAATCTCCCGGATAACATGGTTGTGAATGGTACCGGAATTATTTCCGGGAAGGTAGGTGATGATATGGGTGCCGTCGAAGCGATTAAGACCATTCCACGTGCCAAACCACATATATCCTTCTGCATCTTTCGCAATCGTGTTTACTGCTCCGTTTGACAATCCTTCGCGCCGGGAAATGGAATGAAGGCTTGCGCTGTGTTGGGCTACGATTGGGAAAGATAAGAAGAGGAATATGAGAATTAATAGTTTATTGTCCATTTTAATCTCAAAAATAATTTTAATAATATGTGAACCGGCCAATTCATAGTCAGGCTTCCCGAAATTATACAAAATTATTTAAAACTCATCATCCGATGAGATCTGGCCTCCTCATCATATGACTTGTCCAGGGGCAGTTAGGTGGTTCGATTATTCGTCTAACGGTTAGTTAGAGGTCATCTGATGAGTATTTTGTCCCCCACCAACTCATCGGATGAGTCTCTCTTTTTCGGACGGTTATTGAGGGAGCTGCCGCGACTATTGGCGCCAAATCATCCGATAAGCTTCTGCCTCCTCATCGGATGACTTGTCCCTGGGCAGCTAAGTGGCTCGATTATCCGCTTAACGGTTAGTTGGAGGTCATCCGGTGAGTGTCTTCTGACAGTTTCATCCGATGATTTTTCACTATCTTTGCGCCCAAAGAGAAGATAAGATTTATGAAGCATATTCGCAATTTTTGTATTATAGCGCACATCGATCATGGAAAGAGTACCATTGCCGACCGCCTGTTAGAGAGTACCGGCACTGTGACCGGTAAGGATATGCAGGCGCAAAAGCTCGACAGCATGGATTTAGAGCGGGAGCGCGGCATCACCATAAAGAGCCATGCCATACAGATGGAGTACACCCGGGGAGGTGAAGAGTTCATATTAAATCTGATAGACACTCCGGGACATGTGGATTTTTCCTACGAGGTGTTCCGTTCCATTGCCGCCTGCGAAGGTGCCTTATTGATAGTGGATGCTACCCAGGGCATTCAGGCACAAACCATAAGTAATTTGTATCAGGCTGTGGAACATGATCTGATTATTATTCCTGTTCTCAACAAGATGGATATGGAGAGTGCCATGCCCGAGGAGGTGGAAGACCAGATTATCGACCTTATAGGTTGTGACAGGGAGGAAATTATCCATGCCAGCGGAAAAACAGGAATGGGGGTGGAGCAAATTCTCACTTCCATCGTCGAAAAGGTGCCCCCCCCGGTGGGTGATGATAATGCACCCTTGCAGGCACTTATTTTCGATTCGGTGTTTAATTCCTACCGGGGTATTATCGCTTACTTTAAGGTGGTGAATGGCAATATTGGCAAGGGGGATAAGGTGAAGTTTGTAAATGTGGGTAAAGAGTACGATGCCGATGAGGTGGGTGTGCTCAAACTGAATTTGTCGCCCCGCGACAGGCTTCATGCAGGGGATGTGGGGTACATCATCTCGGGCATTAAAACCAGCAAAGAGGTGAAGGTAGGCGATACTATAACACATGTGGCGCGTCCCTGTGGCAAGGCTATCGCGGGCTTCGAGGAGGTGAAACCCATGGTGTTTGCAGGACTTTACCCCATCGACACCGAAGATTATGAAGATTTGCGTACGGCTATAGAAAAATTGCAGCTCAACGATGCCTCTCTAACTTTTCAGCCCGAGTCGTCGGTTGCCTTAGGATTTGGATTCAGGTGCGGATTTTTGGGCCTTCTGCACATGGAGATTGTTCAGGAGCGGTTGGACCGTGAATTTAACATGGATGTGATTACCACTGTTCCCAACGTGCCCTATATTGTGCATACCCAAAAAAAGGAGATCATAGAGGTTCATAATCCCTCGGGATTGCCGGAGCCCACCGAGATTGATTTTGTGGAGGAGCCCTATATCAGGGCACAGATTATTACACATTCGGGCTACATCGGGGCTATTATGACACTATGCCTTGGCAAGAGAGGGGAGTTGGTAAATCAGCATTTCCTCACCTCCAACAGGGTTGAACTCACCTATAATATGCCGCTGGCCGAGATTGTTTTCGACTTTTACGACAAACTTAAGAGCATCTCCAAAGGATATGCTTCATTCGATTACCATACCACAGGTTATCGTCCTTCTAAATTGGTGCGGCTGGATGTGTTACTCAATGGAGAATCGGTGGATGCCCTTTCGGCATTAACCCACGTGGATAATGCCTATCCGCTTGGGCGCCGGATGTGCGAAAAGTTGAGAGAACTGATACCGCGTCAGCAATTCGATGTTGCCATACAGGCTGCTATCGGGTCAAAAATTATTGCCCGTGAAACCGTGAAAGCGCTGCGTAAGGATGTAACCGCCAAGTGCTATGGTGGTGATATATCACGAAAACGCAAGCTCCTGGAAAAGCAGAAAAAAGGAAAGAAACGTATGAAGCAGATCGGCAATGTGGAAGTTCCCCAAAAAGCCTTTTTGGCAGTGCTGAAACTGGATTAATAGCAAACTGCCCTCAACCCCAAAAAGCCCTCACGTAATTGCGTGAGAGCTTTTTGGGGTTGAGGGCAGTTTGTGTTAGATTAAACTACCAGCTTATAACCTTTTCCATGCACATTGATAATTTCAACGGCAGGTTCGTCTTTAAGAAGTTTGCGCAGCTTGGTGATATAAACATCCATGCTTCTGGCATTAAAGTAGTTGTCATCTACCCAAATGGTTTTTAAAGCATAGTTGCGTTCAAGCACGCGGTTGAGGTTGCTGCACAGAAGCTTCAACAATTCCGACTCCTTGGTGGTGAGTTTGGTAACTTTTTCACCATCAATAAGCTGTTGCTTTTGGGTGTCGAATTTGTACCTGCCCAACTGATAGACCTCCTGATTGGCCAGCCCGCCTTTGGTGCGCCGCAAAATAGCTTCGATGCGGAACAACAACTCCTCCATGCTGAATGGCTTGGTAAGATAGTCGTCGGCCCCCAGCTTAAATCCCTGAAAGATATCCTCTTTCATCGATTTGGCAGTGAGAAAGACGATGGGCACTTCAGTGTTCACCATCCTGATCTCTTTGGCCAGGGTAAAGCCATCTTTTTTAGGCATCATAACATCAAAAATACAAACGTCGTATTTTTTGTTTATAAATGCGTCATAGCCTTGTTCGCCGTCAGGGAACAGGTCGGTTTCATAACCTTTTGCCTGAAGGTATTCGCGAAGCAACATACCCAGGTTCTCATCATCCTCAGTTAAGAGGATCTTATATTTTTTCTCCATTCCTTAGTGTTTTTAAGGGGTAAAAATATATCAAACTTTGTGCCAACATTGATTTCACTTTCGATACTAATATTTCCGCCGTGGTCTTCAACAATTTTCTTAACATAAGCCAATCCCAGCCCAAAGCCTTTTACGTTGTGAAGATTTCCGGTGGGAACACGATAAAACTTTTCAAATATACGCTTTATATTCTCTTTTGAAATACCCATGCCATTGTCTTTTATGGAAATGATAACCCCCCCGTTGGGGCGGTTCCATGTTTTTACCTGTAAAACAGGCTTTCCACGGCGGTATTTCAGCGCGTTGTCCAATAAATTATAAATCACATTGGTAAAGTGCACTTCATCCACATATACCACCGGATTTTTGGCCTCCAGTTTCTCGGTAATCTTCCCCTCTTTGGACTCTACCTTAATCTTAAAATTATGCGTTACATTGTGAATCAGCTCGTTAATATCAAGTTTCTTGATTTTAAGATTCACAGTTCCTTTGTCAAAGATAGCCATTTGCAGGACTTTTTCAACCTGAAAGCCTAATCTTTTAGTTTCGTCGTGAATTACACCCGATATATGTTGCAGTGTATTAGGACTTTTGGCCACCGATGGGTCCTTTAACATTTGTGAAGCCAGAGAGATGGTAGAGATGGGTGTTTTAAATTCATGCGTCATATTGTTGATGAAGTCGTTTTTTATCTCATCCAGCCGTTTCTGTCTGACGATAATTACCAGGGTAAGGATGGACGAGAGCACCATTACAAGTATGAAGATAGCACTGGGAAGCACCATGCCCATGGATTCCATGATGTAGTTGGGCCTCTGCGGAAAATAGAGCTGAATGTGGTTGGCCTTGGGATGGAGATCGTTGGGGAAAAGATATTTTTGATACAGTATGGTGCCTTTACCCGGATCGAAACCGGTGGTTGCCATTACCCGTTGGCCCCGTGAGTCGATTACCGAAAATTCGTAGGGGAGTGTGATGCCTTTTTCTTCAAATTCTTTTAAAAGATATACGTCCAGTAGTTCGCGCTCCACACGCTGCTGAATGGGCCGGTCGTCGAACAGATCTTTCAGGAGGCGCTCGCGTTGCTCATCCATCTTATTACGCAGCTGGTGTTGGATGTTGTTGAAGGCAATGGCCAGAGGGTCCATTCTTCCGGTTTGATTGAAGACCATGGGGGTAGTTTCGCGGTACGAAAACACCAGTGAGTCCCGTTTATAGGTGGAAAAGCGGGTGTCCATTTGCGAACCCTGTACATAAAAGTCGAAAGAGATGTCCAGATGAGGCATCTCGGATTGTGAAGTTTCTTTATTTTTCCCCGAAAAATATTTGTTCTCCCGCTGAAGGTTCTTGGGCAGTTCGTTAATAGGATTGAGCTTGAGCTGAGCTCCCAGCATGGAGGTCTCGTTCATCTCAAGACGTGAAATGACCTGGTCCATTGATTGCCGTGCAATCTGGTCGAAATGTTCTTCCTTAATTTTGGTGGCGTTTCCTATCCAGAGTGTCTGGATGTAGATCAATCCCACCAGGGTAATGGCTATTATAATGGTCAATATCCAGATGTACTTTCTGCTCATACTCGCAAAAATAGTGGGTTGACGTTACATTTCCCCTTGATTAACATTAATTAACCAGGAGAAAGTCAGCTTATTGCATTTGTGATGTTACAATATGGGGGAGAGGGGAGAAGAAGATTTTACAAATCATAAAATGGATACTCGGCCTATGGCTTCGCGTGCGGCCTCTTGCTGAGCTTCCTTCTTGTTGCTACCTTCCCCTTCGCCGGCGGTTTTGGCATTTACCAAAGCACGGGAAATGAACAGGGGCCCGTTTTGGTCGGTAACGGGATACTCCTCGGTGATGAAATGAACGGTGTGACGGTTTTTTTGACCCCACTCGATGAGCATCGACTTATAATTGGTGTCGTTTTTTACAATTTGATGCAGGTCTAAATGTTGAGCCAATATCTTTTTCCGGATGAATTTTCGTGTTTTCCTGTAACCTTTATCGATGAATAGCGCGCCTATAACCGCCTCAAGTGCATCGCCCAATACGTGGGTTTGTGAAATTTCATCGGGTGGATAGAACTGGATATAGCGCTGCAGCCCCATTTTTTGTGCAAGCTCATCCATATTAACCCTGCTTACTATCCGGGCTCTTGTTTTAGTTAAGAATCCTTCGTCTTTAGTGGGGAAGATAAGATAGAGTTCCTGCGCTATTACAGCACCTATTATGGCATCACCCAGGTATTCAAGACGTTCGTTGTTTAAACTATACTCCTTTTTGCGTCTTCTCAGGATGGATTTGTGAACAAAGGCCTGCTCATATAAGGCGATATTGCCGGGGCGAATGCCGGTTATAGAAAGCAAAAATCTATAAAACTCCCTTCTCCTGCGGGAAAAAAGTTTTATAGATTTTAATGATTGAACGATCACAACTTTATTCTAATGCTTTAAAAATCACAGAGGCATTGTGCCCGCCAAATCCAAAAGTATTGGAAAGAGCCACTTTTACCTGGCGTTTTTGAGCCTTATGAAAAGTGAAATTAAGCTTGCTATCCACCTCCGGGTCTAATTCGAACAGGTTGATTGTGGGAGGGATTATTCCATTTTTCATGGCCAGGATGGAGGCAATGGCTTCAATGGCTCCGGCAGCGCCCAGCAGGTGCCCGGTCATCGACTTGGTTGCACTAATGTTAAGCTTGTAGGCATGCTCACCAAACACGGCCTGTATGGCCTTTGGCTCAGCGATGTCACCCAGCGGTGTAGAGGTGCCATGCACATTAATGTAATCCACCTCTGATGGATCAAGTGCAGCATCTTTTAAAGCGTTGAGCATCACTTTTTGGGCACCCAGGCCGTCCGGATGCGGTGCGGTGAGGTGATAGGCGTCGGCAGTCATGCCGGCACCAACCATTTCACAATAAATTTTGGCACCACGCTTTACAGCATGTTCATACTCTTCAAGTATCAGTGCGCCTCCTCCTTCTCCCATCACAAAGCCATCGCGGTCTTTGTCGAAGGGGCGGGACGCAGTTACGGGGTCGTCGTTGCGGGTAGAGATGGCCATCATGGCATTGAATCCACCCACGCCAGCCTCATTAATGGCCGCTTCGGAACCTCCGGTAATAAATAATTCCGCTTTTCCCAAACGGATAAGGTTGTAGGCATCTGACATAGCATGCGATGAGGAAGCACATGCCGAAACAGTGCCATAATTAGGCCCTCTGAATCCGTACTTTATCGAAATATGACCAGCCGCAATATCGGAGATCATTTTAGGAATAAAGAATGGACTGAACCGGGGTACTTCGTTGTTATTCACATACGAACGTGTCTCTTCCAAAAAGGTAATAATTCCTCCAATTCCGGTGCCCCAGATAACCCCCGACATATCCGGGTCGATGGCTTGAGGGTCAATGCCGGCATCCTGAAGAGCCTGCTCAGCTGCAATTAATGCAAACTGAGCAAACGTGTCAAGTCTTCTGGCTTCTTTTCGTTCGAAGTAATCGGCAGGATTGTAATCTTTTACTTCGCAAGCAAATTTTGTCTTGAAATGGGTCGTGTCAAATCGGGTAATAGGCGCTGCGCCACTCACTCCATTGATCAGGTTGTTCCAATACTCATCGATTGATTTACCAATCGGGGTTATAGCGCCCATCCCTGTAACAACTACTCTTTTTAACTCCATAACTGCTTTTAAAGTATCACTTCTGCTGTTTTTACTTTGCGTTCTCCTGGATGTACGAAATGGCGTCACCCACAGTACCGATGTTTTCAGCCTGATCATCAGGAATGGCAATGTTGAATTCTTTTTCGAATTCCATGATCAGCTCAACAGTGTCAAGAGAGTCAGCACCCAAGTCGTTGGTGAAGCTAGCTTCCGGCGCAACTTCGGTTTCGTCAACGCCTAACTTATCTACAATAATTGCCTTAACTCTTGATGCAATGTCTGACATAGCTTTTAATTTTTAGTTAATAATTGAAATTTTGATTTTTGAAATAACTTTGCAAAGAAATGGATTTGTCCAAAATAAATCAAATAATCCGACAAAGAAATTAATTTAAAGGGTACTTTTCTGTACTTTTACTGCTCCTTTTTAGAGTGGTTGTAGCATCTTAAGATATTCATTATGAAAAGGATAGTGCTGTTCGCATCGGGCTCGGGAACCAATGCTGAAAATATTGTACATTTTTTTAAGGCCTCCTCTGTCGTTGAGGTATCCTCCATCATGTGTAATGTGCCCAAAGCTGGTGTTTTACAAAGGGCTAATATATTGAGTATTAATGCTATGGTCTTTGACCGGACCATGTTTTATGAGTCGGATGTCGTACTGGATTACCTTTTAAAGCAGAATCCCGATTTAATTGTTTTGGCAGGGTTTTTATGGCTTATTCCCCGCAATATCATTTCTTCATTTCCCGGACGCATTATAAATATTCATCCGGCTTTATTACCCAAATATGGCGGCAAAGGCATGTATGGCGATAGGGTGCACAAAGCGGTTATCGCGGGCGGTGATGCTGAGTCGGGCATCACCATTCATTTTGTGAGCGAGAGCTACGACGAGGGGGATATTATCTTCCAGGCCCGCTGCCCGGTTTCTGCCGACGACACGCCCGAATCACTGGCGGCCAAGGTTCATCAACTTGAGTATCGGCATTTTCCCCGGGTCATTGAACAGGTACTCCGTAATCAGCTCTGATGTGTCTTCACCGGTTTTATCGTGCTCCTGGGAAAACCATTCCTGCTCAGCTTTGTTAAGCTCTGTTCTCCAGGGCTCAATGTATGCTATGTAGCTGGCCATATTCTCTTCATCCACAGGTTCAACGGGTGGAGCCTTTATTTTCAGCGGATCCACAGGCTGATTGTTCATATACACCCTGAAGTCGAGGTGAGGGCCGGTAGCCAGTCCCGTTTTGCCCACAAAACCAATGAGCTGGCCCTGATTTACACGGCTACCACTGGCGATGCCCTTGGCAAAGCCTGAAAGATGCATATAAACGGTGGTATAAACGCTGTTGTGCTTAATCTTGATATAATTACCGCCCCCTTTGGAGTCCCATCCCCGATGGGTAACGCGGCCATCGCCCAGTGCATAAACCGGTGTGCCTGAGGGCGCTGCATAGTCGATGCCATGGTGGGGCCGCCTGATTTTAAGAATGGGGTGTAGGCGGCCGTTGCTGAAGCGGCTGCTGATGCGCGAAAATTTAAGAGGTGCCTTTAAAAATGCTTTTCGAAGGCTTTTACCATCCTCATCGAAATAGCTTTGTACGCTGTCCTGCATATATCTGAAAGCATAAAACGGAGTGCCCCTGTGGGTAAAACAGGATGCATAGATGGTACTAATGCCAATGGAGCTGCTGTCCACAAATTGTTCGTCATAAATTACCGTAAAGTGGTCGCCTTTTTCAATACCAAAAAAGTCCACCGTCCAGGCATATATGTCCGACAATTCAATAGCCAGGTTGGGATTCAGATGCTGATCTTCGATAGTGTTCCACAATGAGCTGCTAATAAGACCGCTGGTAGTTTTACGCACCGTTTCCACAGGTTTGGAATCCCTATAGACAACCGTGTCGCCCATTAACGACATCACCAGATAATCGGCGGGGTCTATTTCGTAAACAAACCAGGCCGGCGTGGAGAGGGAATCTTTATTCAGAAAGAGGGTATAGGGATTGCCGGCCTTCATGCGCCGCACGTCGAACACTGTTTTCGAGGCCTGAGCCAGGTTATGAATGTTTTGATAGGGTACTTTGTTTTTTAGAAGAAGGGAGGCCAGGTTTTCGGCATACTTAATCCGACCCTGCACTGTTTTAAACGAATCCTCTACAAAGCCATAGAGTGTCGGGGGAGGGGTGGGGTCCGGCACCACCGCTGCAATAGTATCGGCAGGAGTTTCCTGTGGAATTATTAATCCGCTAAAATGGCTATAAAACCAGGTGATTGAAAGGATAACCATCAATAAAACAACTATTCCTACAACGTATTTTGTTTTCATATAAAATTACGAGTTAGAGACGCACAAATTGTGCGTCTGTACAAGGGTTGTGGGAGGCCCGGCCCGATAGGGACGCACGGCCGTGCGCCTTTACATGCATTTTAGTATTAAACCTGTTTCCCGTTTGCCTCACCGTTTAACCTTACCTCACCGTTTACCTTTTGGCCCCTGAGCTTGTCGAAGGGTACCTTTTACCGTTAATCCCTAATCCTTAATCCCTAATCCTTAATCCTTAATCCCTAATCCTTAACCTTATTCCTTTTACCGCTTACCGCTAACCACCCTTTTCAATTTATCAAATCCTTCTCCATAAACGCCCATCACATTCCCCATCGTTATAAAGGCATCGCGGTCGATGTTTTTTATGATGCGAAAGAGCACTGCAGACTCATTTTTGCGGGCTATAACCATAAGTACCTTCACATCTTCGCCGGTAAAGCCTCCCACACCCGGTAAAATAGTGAGCCCTCTGCCGGCGGTATGAATAATTTGATGGGCAAGCTCTTCGGGCTTACGCGAAAAAATAAAGAACTGAACAGTTTGTTTGGTTCCTGAAATCGACATATCCACCACGTAAGCAATCACCGCCATGGTCATAAAGCCATACACCAGCGTTTCAATGGAACGTAATAAGGGAAAAGATGACACTATAATGATGGCATCGAGTGTGAGCAACAGTCTGCCCAGACTATAATTGCGATATTTGTTGATAATAAGGGCTACGATATCGGTTCCACCGGTGCTTCCCCCGTGGGTGAATACCAGACCGCCGCCGGAGCCAGCCAGGATGCCGCCCGTGAGCGCCCCCATCATTTTATCTGCTACAAGTGGCTCCGGAACCAAGTGGCTGAACAGCGATAAAAAGCCTGAAAAAACTATCACGCAATAGATTGTTTTTACTCCAAATGAAGAGCCTATTATCTTTACCGCCAGCAAAATTAGCGCAGCGTTGATAATAAGAGTTGTTAAACCTACATCCCAACCTAGTAAAAAGTATAAGATGGTAGCAATACCGGTGAGGCCTCCTCCCACAATTTTAGAGGGGATAATAAACGCCCCCCATCCAAAGGTGCTGATGGCCAGTCCAAGCGTAATGAAAAAATAGGACTTACCTTCTTTCCAGAAATTACTTTTTTTCACTTTATTACCACATTAATAATTTTACCAGGCACTACAATGGTTTTAACTACGATTTTTCCCTCTGTCCATTTGGCGGTTCCCTCATGTTCCATGGCTGCGGCAGCGACCTGTTCACGTGTCGAATCGGCAGGAAGCTCTATCTTGAATCGTGTTTTACCGTTGAACGACACCGGATAGATAACGGTATCGTCGATGAGATATTGTTGTTCTACCGCCGGCCATTGAGCATCCACAATGGAAGAGGTATGTCCCAGAGCGTGCCACAACTCTTCGGCCAGGTGAGGTGCAAATGGAGCCAGAAGAACCAGGAACGGCTCCAAAACAGACTGTTGGTGACAATTTAAATCGCTGAGCTCGTTCACACAAATCATAAATGCACTTACGCAGGTGTTGAACGAGAAACGTTCTATATCACTGCTCACTTTTTGAATAGTGCGGTGAAGTGTCTTAAGTGCCTCCTTTTCAGGGGGCTCATCCGAAACCAGTAATTCGTTATTGCGACCGAAGAAGAGGCGCCAGGTTTTTCGAAGAAACTTATGCACGCCGTCGATACCGTTGGTATCCCAGGGTTTGGATTGCTCCAGAGGGCCCAAAAACATTTCGTACAACCGCAACGTGTCGGCTCCATATTGGTCGATGATGGTGTCGGGGTTAACCACATTGTACATCGACTTGGACATCTTTTCCACAGCCCAGCCACAGATGTATTTGCCCTCTTCGAGAATAAATTCCGCATTCTGGTATTCGGGGTTCCATTTTTTGAAGGCATCAAGGTCCAGGACATCGTGATGCACGATGTTCACATCCACGTGGATGGGGGTGGTGTTGTACTGATCTTTTAAGTTAAGCGATACAAACGTGTTGGTACCTTGAACGCGATAAACAAAGTTGGAGCGTCCCTGTATCATCCCCTGGTTTACCAGCTTGCGAAAGGGTTCCTCCCTGCAAACCACCTCCAGATCGAACAGGAACTTGTTCCAGAAGCGGGAGTAAACCAGGTGACCGGTGGCATGTTCGGTGCCGCCAATGTAGAGGTCCACATCCTGCCAGTATTGATTGGCTTCGGTGCCAACCAGTTCCAGGTCGTTTTTAGGATCCATGTAGCGCAAATAGTAAGCCGATGAACCGGCAAAGCCCGGCATGGTATTCAGCTCAAGTGGATAACCCTCTTTGGTTTGCCAGTTTTTGGCTCTGGCAAGGGGCGGTTCACCCTGTTCGGTGGGCAGATATTTGTCCACCTCGGGAAGTTCCAGCGGCAGCTCTGATTCATTCAGGGTGTAAGGCATGCCATTTTTATAATACACGGGAAAGGGTTCGCCCCAGTAACGTTGGCGGCTGAAGATGGCATCACGCAGCCGATAGTTGATCTTTACCTCCCCTATCTCTTTTTCACGAATGTATTGCATGGTTTTTTCGATGGCCTCCGGTACCTGAAGCCCGTTAATAAACCCTGAGTTGACCATGTAGCCCTCTTTGGAATCAATGGCATCGTTCCATTTGGCGGGGTCGCCGGGCATCTCATCATTTGGCACCACTACCTGCACAATGGGCAGATTAAAGGTGCGGGCGAAGGCAAAATCGCGGGTGTCGTGTCCGGGCACAGCCATGATAGCACCGGTGCCATAGCCGGCCAACACATAATCGCTCACCCAAATGGGAATATCTTCAAGGGTGAGCGGGTTCACTGCATAGGCCCCGGTAAATACACCGGTCATCTTTTTCACCTCGGCCATACGTTCACGCTCGGTACGTTTCTTAGTTTCAGCCAGATAGCTTTCAACTTCCTTTTTGTATTCCGAGGTCACTATTCGTGGCACGAGATCACTTTCGGGAGCCAGAACCATAAAGGTTACGCCAAAAACGGTGTCGGCGCGGGTAGTGAATATCTTCATCTCTACCTCCGAGTCTTTCACCTTAAAGACCATCTCAGCACCTTCGGAACGGCCTATCCAGTTGCGCTGTATCTCTTTAAGCGAGTCGGACCAGTCGATGGTATCGAGACCGTTGAGCAGGCGCTCGGCATAGGCAGAGACGCGCAGCGACCACTGGCGCATCACCTTCTGCTCAACGGGATGACCACCCCTCACCGAGAATCCCTCTTTCACTTCGTCGTTGGCCAGCACCGTTCCCAGTGCCGGGCACCAGTTCACCATAGTGTCGGCCAGATAGGCAATGCGGTAGTTCAGCAGAATGGACTGTTGCTCTATTTCGTTTTTTTGTTTCCATTGGGCCGCAGAAAAGGTGAGCTTTTCCGAACAGGCTGCCTCTACTCCCCCGGTTCCTGCTTTCTCAAATTGTTGAATCAGATGGCTGATGGGCAGCGCTTTATCGGCTTTGAGGTCGTAATAGTGATGAAACATTTTGATAAAAGCCCATTGCGTCCAGTGGTAATAGTCGGGGTCGCAGGTTTTTACCTCCCGGTCCCAGTCGTAGGAAAAGCCTATTTTGTCTAACTGCTCGCGGTAGCGGAGTATGTTATTTTCGGTGGTAATGGCGGGGTGCTGTCCCGTTTGTATGGCGTATTGTTCGGCAGGTAGGCCATAGGCATCGTAGCCCATAGGGTGCAGCACATTGAACCCGTTGAGCCGTTTAAAACGGCTGTATATATCGGATGCAATGTAGCCCAGCGGGTGACCCACATGCAGGCCAGCACCCGACGGATAGGGAAACATATCCAGTACATAATATTTGGGCCTGTCAGAGTCCACATCAACATGGTAAGTGCCTTGTGCCCGCCAGGTGGCTTGCCATTTTTGCTCTATCTGTTTAAAATCGTATTCCATAATATATAGGAAGTGAATGGGGGTTATCTTTTATCCTCGCAATTTTGTATTGTATATGACTTGCAGCTGCTTATATCCTGTTTTCTACTCTCTATCGAAATATCCCGATCTCGTTTATTCAGCTTTGAGCTCCCAACCTCTGTTCGCGTGGTTAAAAACTGCGAAAATACGAAAGTTTCAGAGAAATGTAAAATGACTTTTTGATACAGGGAGAGATTGAAAATGGAGTAAACTTTTTGGAGAGCGGGAAAAATTCATAACTTTGCCGCATTAATAAGGTCCCGTAGTTTAACTGGATAGAACGTAGGATTCCGGTTCCTATGGTGGGGGTTCGAGTCCTCCCGGGATCACCAACCGTTTAGAAATGGCCAAAAAAGCCAAACCCAAAAATAACTACGGCGCAAAGCGTGACGCTACACTCATTCGCAAGCACAGAGCCTCCTTTTTGTTCAACGACAAAGAAATGGAGGCTTTTGATGTGTACTGCAAGCGATACCGGGTAAAAAATAAGGCGAAGTTTATACGTGAATCGGTAATGCGTACGGTGATGGATCAATTTATGAACGACTATCCCACGCTGTTCGACAAAGAGGATTTGGAGCGCCTCAAGGTGGAAAAGCGCGAAGACAGCGATTCCGCTTTTTAATCTTTTATCTCTTTGTACTCCTTTTGCAGTTGACGGATCCAGGCGGTTATGCGGCCATCAGTGAGGTCGGGTTCGTTGTCCTCATCCAGAGGTAATCCCACAAACTGACCATCTTTAAATGCTATTGATTCACTAAAGTCGTAATCATCTGCCGGCCATGATCCAATAAAGCGGGTGGTTTTTTCCGAAAGCAATTCGTGCAATTTTCCCATACCATCGCAAAAGGTATCGGGATAGGTTTGTTGATCGCCCAATCCGAAGAGAGCGATATTTTTTTGTGAGAGGTCCATCGTAAGGAAACGCTCGGCAAAAGTCTCGAAGTCGTCTTGTAGTTGTCCTGCGCCCCAGGTGGAGGTGCCCAAAATTAACAGTTCGAACGGCTTGAGTTGTTCGACGGTAGCTGTCTCGGCAGGAATGAGGGTTGCGCCGGGAAAATGAGCATGAATTTTTTCGGCCACAAAGCGGGTATTTCCCACTGAGGAACCGTAAACGATAGCTATTGAGTTGTTGTTCATATTAAGCTTTATCACACAAACAAATAGGCATCCTTTGAGTTCATTGAACTCCGGTTCCTATTTTTTCCGCACCAGCATCAAACCGTCGCGTAGGGGAAGAATTACCTGCTCGGTGGCCTCATCGTTGCGCACCATTTGGTTGAATTCAAGGATTCCCCGGGTAGATTCATCGTCGGGCTTAAGGGGTTCTGTCACCTTACCGTCCCACAAAACGTTGTCGGCCAACAGGTATCCCCCTGGTTGTAAAAGTGGAAGAACAGCCCTGTAATATTGAGGATATTCTCTTTTGTCTCCATCTATAAAAACCAGATCTAAAGGAGTCTGCAACTCTTTTATTTGTTCCAGGGCATCGCCAATCAGGAGCGTAATTTTGTTCTCTAATCCTGCCTTGCGAAAAAAAGTCTGGATGAGGGGTTCCAATTCGTCCTCTTTTTCGATGGTGAACAGATGACCCTCAGGAGGCAATCCCCGCGCCATGCAGATGGCCGAATAGCCGGTAAAGGTGCCAATCTCCAACACGTTTCGGGGGCGTATCATCTGGCAAATCATTTTTAAAAACTGTCCCTGAACCGGGCCCGACAACATACGGGGGCGCATTATATTAAGATACGTGTCACGCCGCAGCATCTCTAATATCGCATCTTCTGGCGTGGTATGCTGTTCAATGTAATTTTCTAAATCTGTTATTTTGTTAGAAATCATATTATATAATGAAGGTGTACTTTATGAAAATGGGTGTGATTCAGGACTGTTCATAAATCAGATATGATAACTGCCCTTCATCAAAAATCTCGTTGGCAATTTCCAGCAGGTCGCTGCCTGTAATGCGATCTATTTTTTGGTAAATTTCCTCCATTGAGTCCACTTTATTGTAGAGTAAAAAACTCTTTCCGATATTAAGCATCAGGTTTTCGCGGTTTTCGGCCGAAATGGTCACCTGGCCCTTTAATTGGCGCTGCGCCTTATGAAGTTGCATGGAGCCCATTCTTTTATTGCGCAGCAAAGCCAGCTCGCGTTTAACGATTTTCATGCTTTTATGGATATTCTCTTTATCGGTTCCAAAGTAAATACTGAATACTCCGGTTCTCCAATAGGGCGAGTAGATGGATTCTATGTTGTAGGCAATGCCGTTTTTTTCGCGCAAAGCCATATTCAGACGGCTGTTCATTCCCGGGCCGCCCAAAATGTTGTTAAGAAGCGATAGTCCCAGCCGCTCGGGGGACTCCAGGTCGTAGGCAATGTTGCCTGTTATGATGTGACTCTGAAAGGTGTCGAGGGTTTTTTGGTTACTGGAGGGCTGGTAGGGTGCCAGAGGCAGGCGTTTAATCGTCCGGTAGTTGGGCGGCTCAATGCCAAAATATTTTTCGGCCAAAGTTTTGAAGCGCAATGGATTAATGTTGCCCACCGAGCACAGCACCATTTGATCGGTGTGGTAATTATTGGCAATAAAGGTTTGAATAGAGGCTTTGTCGAATTTTGCTATGGTATCGGGTGTGCCCAATATGTTGTGGCCCATTGGCCCGTCGTTGAAAACCAGCTCCTCAAAATCGTCCATTATTAAATCGGCCGGACTGTCCTTGTAGGAGTTTATCTCATCAATAATAACCTCTTTCTCCTTTTTAATCTCCTTTTCGGGAAAAATGGAGTGAAAGGTGATGTCGTCTATCAATTCCAGTGCTCTTTCAAAATCCTGAATCAGATAAGAGGCGTAGATACAGGTCTCCTCCTTGGAAGTGTATGCGTTGAGTTCGCCGCCCACATCGTCCAAACGGCTAAGTATGTGCCAGGTCTTTCGTTTCCGGGTGCCTTTAAAAATTACATGTTCAATAAAATGCGCCATGCCGTGCTCTTCAGCGGTTTCGTCGCGCGAACCGGTGTTAATGATCAAACCGCAGTAGCCTACAGGCGAGTTCACCGGATGGTGTACGATGCGAATACCGTTGGAAAGGGTGTGGGTATAAAGTTCCATATTGCCATAAAATTGTGAGCGAAAATACAAAAAAGATTTTTCCCGTTGATATCTAATGCCGGTTTGAAGTATAGAGGCAAATTATTATTACCTGCAATTTTGCCGCAACCAATCTTTATTTATCTTTGCAACCGCCTTTTTAAGGGTACCATAGCTCAGTCGGTAGAGCAACGGACTGAAAATCCGTGTGTCCCTGGTTCGATTCCAGGTGGTACCACCCCGTAAATATCCATCTGATAAAATCGGAAAGCTTATTTGGAACCATTTTAAACAAGCCACAAATATTGAATCAATTCGTTTTTTGATTATTTTTGTCTTTACATTTTAACCGATGCGGTACCATAGCTCAGTCGGTAGAGCAACGGACTGAAAATCCGTGTGTCCCTGGTTCAATTCCAGGTGGTACCACAAACATCAGAAAAAATAGAAGCCGGCAGTGATGTCGGCTTCTGTTTTTTCGATCTATGTGGATGGGGAAATCTTCCCTGACTAATCATATGTTGTGTAACCATTCAGGCTTGAAATCGTCATAGTACAAAACAAGGGATATGACCTTTTGTTTTTACAATTTTACTCACTATGCGAATTCTATTTGCAGGCATCTGTTTTTTGGTCACACTCTATTCTACAGCTCAGGTTCGCGATGTGCGGTCGAATATCGAAAAAGATAAATCGGAGAACCCGGCTGTTCCGATATCCTACCAGGAATCCCATACTACTTCATATTCTCCACCCGATTTGAGCGATGGATTTGCCGCCTTTATATTCGAAAGCCTCTTTTATTATACCGCCTATGGGGCATACCGCGGTTTACGACACGGACAATCGCTTATGCAGGAACGGCGATACAACCATCCGGAGACCTTTTCGCTGGAAGGAAATTTAATTACCAGTTTTGATTTCCGAAACAACGCCGTTATGCTGTCACCTTCTGTTCGGGGTAACTGGGGGCTTTTTGCCACAGACATCCGTTTTAATTATACAATGGATGTAACAGGAGATTTACATGCGCTCGACTGGCAGGTATTGAAGCTGCGTTTACCCCTTGGAAATGTGACATTTGATTATGGAATAGGTTTCAGCCATGTTTTTAGCCCCTCCAAAACCTATTTCGACCAGGCTACAGGTTTCGATTGGTATTTTTTAAACAGAAAAGCCACTATTCAGGGACAATATCAATGGAGTCAGAGAACCAGTCTCGGGAGTCGCTATCGGCAGGAGAGCAGGATTAAGGCCTGTTATGAGGTGGCGAGCAGTGGCCGTTTCAGATTTTCTCCTTCAGTGGGATTTGAATTTCAGGATTATTTTGGAACCACTCAGTTTCGTTTTGTGCAGATAGGCCTTACCGTGAGGTTGTATTAAATGTGAACTACATCGAAACCGCAAATGAAGTCTTCCGACTTTTTTTTTGCTTCTAAATTAGATACTTTTGTCCCGACTTTTAAACAGAAGTCCGTTAAGCTTGTTTCTAAATGGAACGATTGCTTTGCAAATAATTTAATTTAAGATATTATGGACAAAAAGGCCATACTTATTATCCTCGACGGTTGGGGATATGGTGATAAATCCAGATCGGACGCCATTTATAACGCAGATACCCCCTATTTCGACAGTCTGATTAAAAACTATCCCAATGCGCAACTTCAGGCTTCGGGCGAAAATGTGGGCCTCCCCAATGGACAAATGGGTAACTCGGAAGTGGGACATCTCAATATTGGCGCCGGGCGTGTGGTTTATCAGGATTTGGTGAAAATCAACCTGGCCATCCGTGATAACAGCATTTCTAAAAATCCCGAACTGGTTAAAGCGCTTAATTACGCCAAAGACAACGATAAGCAGGTGCATTTTTTAGGACTGGTATCCAAAGGCGGAGTGCACAGCAGTCAGGCGCATCTCTATAAGCTAACCGATGTGGCCAAAGACTTTGGCCTAAGCAGGGTTTTTATTCATGCCTTTATGGACGGGCGCGATACTGATCCTAAGAGCGGACGTGGATACATGCAGGAACTCCTGGACCATTTGAAAGGTTCGGTAGGGCAGGTGGCTTCGGTGATTGGGCGCTATTATGCCATGGACCGCGACAAGCGCTGGGAACGCATCAAAGAAGCCTACGACATGATGGTGCATGGAAAAGGAAAAGCTACAAAGGATGTGGTAAGGGCCATAGAAGAGTCCTATAGTAACGATGTGACCGACGAGTTTATTAACCCTATTGTACATGTGGATGAAAACGGAAAACCCGTAGGTGTTATCAGTGAAGATGATGTGGTCATATTTTTTAACTTTCGCAACGATCGGGCCAGGGAGATCACCCAGGTGCTTACCCAGCAGGATATGCCCGAACACAATATGAAAACCCTTCCGCTCTACTATTGTACACTCACTCCCTACGACGCATCCTTTAAGGGTATGCATGTACTCTTTGAAAAGGATAATGTGCGCAGGACCATAGGTGAGGTGGTTGCGGAGAAGGGGCTCAAACAGTTACGCATTGCTGAAACCGAGAAGTACGCCCATGTAACCTTTTTCTTTTCGGGAGGACGCGAAGAGGTGTTTGCTAATGAAGATCGGATTTTAATCAATTCGCCCAAGGTGCCCACCTACGACTATCAACCAGAGATGAGCGCATACGAAGTGAGAGATGCCGTGGTGGCTGAATTAAATAAGAAGAAATACGGCTTTATCTGTCTCAACTTTGCCAACGGCGATATGGTAGGGCATACCGGTGTTTACGAGGCTATTTTAAAAGCTGTGAAAGTGGTGGATATTTGTTTGAAAGAGGTGGTAGAAACCGCAAAAGCCAACGGGTACGAAGCCATTGTGATTGCCGATCATGGCAATGCCGACAATGCCATGAATCCCGACGGCACTCCAAATACCGCCCATTCGCTCAACCCGGTGCCTTTTATTTGGGTAACCGATAAAAAAGGGGGTGCAAAAGATGGTATTTTGGCCGATGTGGCTCCCTCACTGCTTAAAATAATGGGCATTGAACAACCCAAAGAGATGACAGGGAAAAGCTTGATATGATACAAATTGAAGATAAAATACTGAGTCTCGAACTCTTTAAGCAACGTTTTGTTTGTGATTTGCCACAATGCCTGGGCAGTTGTTGTGTGGAAGGTGAGTCAGGAGCCCCGCTGGAAAAAGAGGAGACACGTATCCTGGAAGAGATTTATCCAAAGATAATGCATTTGCTCTCTGCTGAAGCCATTGCAGTTATTGAGCAAAATGGTACCTGGGAAATTGATGCCGATGATGATTATGTAACCCCCATCATTCATGGACGGGAGTGCGTGTACACCTATTTCGACGCCGATGGGGTGTGCAAATGTGCTATCGAAAAGGCACACGCCGAAGGATTAATTGATTTTAAGAAGCCCATATCGTGCCATCTCTATCCAATACGTACCAAACGATATAACGATTTTGAGGCTCTCAACTATCACGAATGGCCGGTTTGTAATCCGGCACGTGAACTCGGCGCCAAACTGGGGGTGCCTCTTTATAAGTTTCTTAAAGAGGCTATTATTCGCAAATATGGGGAACCATTTTACCGCGAGATAGAGGAGGTGGCTTTGGAGTTGGAGAGGCAGAAAGTGTTGTAGATGACTCAAATTTTTGCTCAAAAAAGCTGTACATTAAGGAATCCCGATTAAATTTGTCCCCGCAAAAAAATTGATTTACGGAAATTGTTTTTTTATGGGACGCGCATTTGAATATCGAAAGGCCAGAAAACTCAAGCGATGGGGCAATATGGCCAAGACCTTTACCAGGATAGGTCGCGAAATTGCCATAGCTGTTAAAAGCGGAGGCCCCGACCCTGCCGGCAACCCGCGTTTACGGGTGTTGATGCAAAACGCCAAGGCAGCCAACATGCCCAAAGAAAATGTGGAAAGGGCCATTAAAAAAGCCAGCAGCCGCGATCATGCCGATTATAAAGAGATGGTGTATGAGGGCTACGGGCCTCATGGAATTGCCATCCTGGTAGAGACTGCCACTGATAATCCAACCCGCACAGTGGCCAATGTGCGCAGCTATTTTAACAAAGCAAATGGCTCACTGGGTACCTCGGGCAGTGTGGATTATATGTTTGACCGCAAATGCAGCTTTAAAATTAAAACCAGGGAGGGGCTTAATCTCGAAGAGCTTGAGCTGGAACTTATAGACCTGGGTGTGCACGAAGTATTTGCCGAAGATGATGAGGTGTTGTTATACGGCGATTTTGAGGCTTTTGGCCCGGTTCAGAAATACCTCGAAGAGAATGATTTTGAGATTGTAAATGCCGAGTTTGAACGATTCCCACACGATACCAAAACCATATCGGATGAGGATGCAACCGATATTGAGAAACTGCTGGCCCGGTTTGAAGACGACGATGATGTAACCAACGTGTTTCATAATATGGCCTGAACAGCCTCTTTTGCACCATAATTATAAAAACTGAAACCATGAAAAAAGTTATTTATCTTATAACCCTGGTAATTCTTGCTGCATGTGCCGGCGAGCCACAATACATTATAACCGGATCGCTGGATGGCGTGGATGGTGAAAAAACAATACTTCTGCGCCAGCGCCAGAGTGGCAAATGGGTGGATGTGGATTCGGTGGTCACTCAAACGGGCGATTTTTCTTTTACCGGCCATGTAGAGTATCCCCAACTTTATTATATCATGCCTGAAGGACAGAGGGGCGCAGTTGCTCTGTTTGTTGAAAATGCTGACATTCAAATACGGGGACATATCGACAGCCTTTACAATGCCGTGGTATCCGGTTCTAAAACTCAGGATGAGTATAAGGCATTCAACAACGATATGACAAAATTCAACGAGGAAAGTCGTGAGTTGTATGGTGCTTATCGTCAGGCTAAAAGCGAGGGCAATGAAGAATTGGCCAAAGCCATTGAAGAACAGATGGATGAGGTTTATGAGAGAAACCAGAGTTTCATGAAAGATTATGTGACCAGTCATCCTGCATCCTTTATCACGCCTGCAGTCTTGCAGCAGTTGCAGTACAGTATGAGCGCCGGAGAGTTGGACAGCGCACTTAACGGCCTGGACCAATCGCTCCAAAGCATTTCACTTGTTCAGGAGATGCGCGAACATGTACAAAAAATGAGTAAAGTGGCTGTCGGTCGCGATGCTCCTGATTTCACCCAGAACGATCCGGAGGGAAATCCGGTGAAACTCTCCGACCACTTTGGTAAAATATTGCTGGTGGACTTCTGGGCAGCCTGGTGCGGTCCCTGCCGTGCCGAAAATCCCAATGTAGTGGCCGTTTACAACGACTATAAAGACAAGGGGTTCGATGTGTTTGGTGTTTCACTCGATCGCTCCAAAGAGGACTGGCTGAAAGCCATCGAAGATGACCATCTTGAGTGGACACAGGTTTCTGATCTCAAATTTTGGGATAATGAAGCCGCGAAAATGTATGCCATAAAATCCATCCCTTCCAATTTACTCCTTGACAGGGATGGCACCATCATTGCTAAAAATTTAAGAGGCGATGATTTGCGGGCTAAGGTCTCGGGGCTGTTAGACTGAGAATAGTCTTCAATGCTCTCTCATAAAAACAGCTATGAGGCCATTGGTAACAACGTGAGATTGCGAGGGCTTGCCCGAAGCAATCTCACATTTCAGAAAGCGAAGAAGCATTGATTCATTGAATAACACTTCCGGCAATCTTCTCCATATCCCGTGCTACATCATTCAGAATACTTTGGGCAGGCTCTCCCAATGCCTCTCCATGTTTGGGCAGGTTACTCCAGGATATGTAAACCGAACCGTCGTCTTTTTGATAAATTCCTATCCGGCAGGGCATAATAGCTATGATGCACCGGGTTTCGTCGTTCTCGAGTATCCGTTTTGCAAAATCCGAATTGCACAGTACCAGAATCCGAGCCGGTAAAACCTCATGGCCTGCCTTTTTCATGCTGGCCTGCATGTCGTGTTCATTGGGAATGGTCCATCCGGCCGATTTGACAGCCTCTTTTACAAGTTCTATCGAAGTGGCAAAATCATGACTGCTCTTTTTCTCAAAAATATCGGGATTCTCGCCCGTAGCGGCAATTCCTAAGCTGAAAACCAAAATAAGGAGGGTGTAAATTGACTTTTTCATGTTGATGGGTTTTTATGTGGTTGCTTTTTATTAAACCGGGAAAGGGGTGTCCTTATGTTATTGACCAACTGTCTGATTTATTTGATGCGATTCATTGCAGCGTTGTTATCATCAATTTAAATCCTCGTGACGCTATTGTGTCCTGGTTTCTTTGTGGCGATCTGCTTTTCCCAGGACAACGCTGCTCTTGCATGTAAATATCTGATTATTTTGATAATATAGCAAACAAATCGTTCTTTAGAAATATTTGTATTTTTGAGAGTGGACTCAAGAGTTTGATATTTATCAAGTAAAAGGTCACAAATTTTGCCGTAATTGTCAGGATGTTATACTAAAGCACCTTTTTATGCAAGATTTAAAATCATACATCGAAGAGAACAAAGAACGTTTTCTAAGTGAGCTGTTTGAGCTCATTCGTATTCCGTCTATCAGTTCGCAGTCGGAACACAAGGCTGACATGCGGAGGGCTGCCGAACAGTGGAAAAAAGTCCTGCTGCAGGCCGGAGCCGATAAGGCAGAGATTATGGAAACCAAAGGCCATCCCGTGGTGGTGGGAGAGAAGATGGTGAGCGAAAAAGCACCCACTGTTTTGGTTTACGGGCACATGGATGTGATGCCCGTCGATCCGCTTGAGCTTTGGGATACCAAGCCCTTTGAGCCGGTTATAAAGGAGGGTAAAATTTGGGCCCGCGGTGCCGACGACGACAAGGGACAGTCGTTTATGCACGCCAAAGCTTTCGAATATCTGGTGAAAACAGGGAAGTTGAACTGCAATGTTAAGTTTCTCATCGAAGGCGAAGAGGAGGTAGGTTCGCCCAGCCTCCCTGCCTTTTGTGAAGCAAACAAAGAGATTCTCCGAGCCGATGTGATTTTGGTGTCGGACACCTCCATGATTGCTCCCGGTGAGCCCTCTATCACCACGGGCTTGCGTGGTCTGGCCTATTGGCAGGTGGATGTTACCGGTCCCAATCGCGATTTGCACTCGGGGATTTATGGCGGAGCTGTGGCCAATCCTATCAATGTGCTCTCTAAAATGATAGGGGGGATGCTCAATGAGAAGGGGCAAATCACCATTCCCGGTTTTTACGACGATGTGTTGGAGGTGAGCCGTGAGGAGCGTGAAATGATGGCTCTGGCTCCTTTTGACAAAGAAACCTACAAACAAGCCATCGAGGTAAATCAGCTGGCCGGCGAGCAGGGGTTTTCCACCTCCGAGCGAACAGGTATTCGTCCTTCGTTTGATGTGTGCGGTATCTGGGGCGGCTACACCGGCGAAGGAGCCAAAACCGTGTTACCCGCCATGGCGCATGCCAAGATTTCCACACGTTTAGTCCCCAATCAGGACCACGAAAAAATCGCTCTTCAGTTTAAAAACTTTTTTGAGTCGCTTGCACCGGCTTCTGTAAAAGTGAAGGTCACCCCTCTGCATGGCGGGCAGCCCTATGTATGCCCCATCGATATACCTGCATACCGTGCGGCCGAAAAAGCCTATGAACAAACCTTCGGTAAAAAGCCTGTTCCGGTACGCAGCGGCGGCTCTATTCCCATCATCTCCACATTCGAGAAAATTCTGGGTATCAAGTCCGTGCTTATGGGGTTTGGGCTGGAGTCGGATGCCATCCACAGTCCCAATGAGAATTTCCCCCTGGAGCAATTCTTCAAAGGCATTGAGACCATCCCCTGGTTCTATAAGTTTTTTAATGATCAGCAATAGGGAAAGTTTTTTGAGAATAAAATTTTCCTTGTAGCTGTTGTGAAAGGGTGTAGGCTTGAAAATATCGTTATTTTTGTTTGAGGGGGTTTAATTAATGGGGGTAACTGTGTTTGTTTTGATGTTTTTTGAAAAAATACCTTTGTATTTTGCTGGTGTGTATAGAAATTATTTATTTTTGCCCCATAAATAATTCAAATGCATCTATTATGGCAGAATTAAGATTTCATGCATTAAAGGAGCTGATCGAGCGTAAGCCGTTAACGGTGGAGGGAATCAGAATTCCCACCTCCGATTATTTTGGAGAATTGGTTTTTAACCGCTCCAAAATGAAAAAGTATCTGTCAAAGCAGTCGTTCGACCATGTGATAGAGGCTATGGAGAAGGGGACGCGCATTGACAGGCGAATGGCCGATCAAATTGCCGTGGGCATGAAGGCCTGGGCCATGGAAAAAGGTGCAACACACTATACCCACTGGTTTCATCCCCTTACCGATGGCACCGCAGAAAAACATGATGCTTTTCTTACCTTCGGTGAGTACGGAGGGATGGTGGAGAGCTTTTCAGGCTCTTTACTGGTTCAGCAGGAGCCCGATGCTTCCAGCTTCCCTTCGGGCGGTATTCGCAATACATTTGAAGCGCGGGGTTACACTGCGTGGGATGTCTCTTCCCCTGCCTTTATAGTGGGTACCACCCTCTGTATTCCCACCATCTTTATCTCCTACACCGGGCATGCGCTTGATTATAAGTTTCCTTTACTCAAGGCCATTCATGCCGTAGATAAGGCTGCGGTAGATGTTTGTCAGTATTTCGATAAAAATGTAACCAAAGTCACCAGCAACCTGGGATGGGAGCAGGAGTATTTTCTCATTGACGAAGGGCTCTATCAGGCACGTCCCGACCTGGTACTCACCGATCGTACGCTCATGGGCCACTCGTCGGCTAAGGACCAGCAGCTCGACGACCACTACTTTGGCTCTATCCCCGATCGAATTATCGCTTTTATGGAGGATTTTGAGATCGAAGCTTACAAGCTGGGTATTCCCCTCAAGAACCGTCATAATGAGGTGGCCCCCAATCAGTTTGAAGTTGCTCCTATTTATGAGGAAGCCAATCTGGCCAACGATCACAATCAGTTGGTTATGGATTTGATGAAACGCGTTGCCCGCAAGCATCAGTATCGTGTGCTCTTTCACGAAAAGCCCTTCAAAGGGGTGAATGGCTCCGGGAAGCACAACAACTGGTCGCTCACTACCGACACAGGGGTGAATCTGATCTCGCCGGGTAAAAATCCGAAGTCGAATATGCAGTTCCTCACGTTTTTGGTCAATTTGCTCAAGGCTGTTCAAGAGAATCAGGACATTTTGCTAGCCAGTATCATGTCGGCCAGTAACTCTCACCGGTTGGGGGCAAATGAGGCGCCGCCTTCCATTATTTCGGTGTTCCTGGGCAGCCAGCTGACAGCGGTTTTGGATGAACTGGAGGTACGTGTTACCGACGAGAAGATGACGCCCGATGAAAAAACAGCATTGAAACTTGATATTGGAAAAATACCTGAGATTTTGTTAGATAATACCGACCGTAACCGGACGTCACCCTTTGCATTTACCGGGAATCGGTTTGAGTTTCGGGCTATAGGTTCCTCAGCCAACTGTGCCTCGGCAATGATTGCCCTCAATGCAGTGGTAGCCTTTCAGCTCAAAGCATTTAAATCGGAGGTGGATGCTTTGATTGAGAAAGGTGTAAAAAAGGATGAAGCTATCTTCCAGATCATTAAACAGTATATTACCCAGAGCAGAAACATCCGGTTCGATGGAAATGGTTACAGCCAGGAGTGGGTGGTGGAAGCCAAAAGACGGGGACTCACCAATGCCTCTAACGTGCCGGAGGCCCTGTATGCCTATCTTTCCGACAAGTCTAAAAAGCTCTTTGGCGACACCGGCGTTTTTTCTGAAGTTGAACTGGAGGCCCGTACCGAGGTGGAATTGGAGAAATTTATTAAGAAGATTCAGATCGAAGCACGCGTCTTGGGCGATCTGGCCATGAATCACATCACACCTACGGCTATTCAATATATGAATACGCTGATAACCAATGTGCAGGGGTTGAAAGATATTTTCGATGGAGAAGCCGATTATCACGATTTGGCAGCCGACCGGCTCGACCTGATTAAAAAAATATCTTATCACATCCTGAATATAAAAAATAAAACCCACCTAATGGTTGGAGAACGTAAGGTGGCCAATAAAATAGAGAATATAGCCCAAAAGGCCGAAATGTACGACCGAAAAGTGAGACCTTATCTCGACGATATTCGTTATCATATTGATAAGCTGGAGTTGATTGTCGATAACTCCATGTGGCCTTTGCCCAAGTACAGGGAGCTGTTGTTTAGCCGTTAGGCTTGTGTCCTGGTAAAGTAAGTATTAAGTAGTAAGTACGTTTGCAAAGATATTATGATGTTGGGGACATGGTTAGGGAATTCATAAAATCGGATAAGACCTCTATATTATGACTATCTTTGCAAATAAAAAGCAGACTTTTGAAAACAACACATAGAATAATCAACGGAGATAGCCGAAAGATGAATCTTGTGCCTGACAAATCGGTTCATTTAATAATCACTTCACCTCCCTATTGGCAATTAAAGGACTATGGAACTGAAAATCAAATAGGCTATCATGAAGATTATGAAACGTACATAAACAACTTAAATCTTGTTTGGAAAGAATGTTACCGGGTTCTTGACAATGGGTGTAGGTTGTGTATAAATATTGGAGACCAGTTTGCCCGGGCTGTTTATTATGGACGATATAAAGTAATCCCAATCAGGACAGAAATTATTAAATTCTGCGAAAGCATTGGGTTTGACTATATGGGTGCAATTATTTGGCAAAAAAAGACAACCACCAATACAACCGGTGGAGCCTCCTTAATGGGTAGTTATCCAACACCCAGAAATGGTATTCTTTCAATTGATTATGAATTCATTTTAATATTCAAAAAGTTGGGGACACCATCCAAGGTCAATAAAGAGATTAAAGACCAATCAAAAATGACCACAGAAGACTGGAAAGAATATTTTTCGGGTCATTGGAATTTTGGGGGAGCAAAACAGGATGGCCATATTGCTATGTTCCCCGAAGAATTGCCTAAACGACTTATTAAGATGTTTGCGTTCAAAGGTGAAACTGTTTTAGACCCATTTATGGGAAGTGGAACAACTTCGTTAGCTGCTAAAAATTTGGATAGGGATTCGATTGGCTATGAGATTAATCCTGAATTTATTGAAATAGCAAAACAAAAGCTTAATATTAATCAAACAGATATTTCCGGAACAAAGTATGAGTTTTTAAAAGATACCATAGATTTGGATATTAAAGAAGAACTTGAGAAATTACCTTATATTTTCGTTGACTTTCAAAACCTCGATAAAAAAGTTGATCCTAAGAAGCTACAGTTTGGTTCAAAAATAGATCAAAATAGTGGCTATAGAGAAGACTATTACTCAGTAAAGGAGATAATAAGTCCTGAACTTGTGAGATTAAGTAATGACCTTGTTGTGAGGCTCATTGGAGTAAAAGAGAAGGAAAGTGCAGACGGTTCAGCAAAACAGTTTTTGTATGACAAGACTAAAGGGCAAAAGGTGTTTATGAAGTTTGATAGTAAAAAGTATGACAACCAAAATAATTTGATGTGTTACTTATATTTGAGTCCACTCCGACAACCCTGTTTTCTCAAATCATCGAGAATCGAATATTTTCGGAATGTGACAGGTTGGTGGGCAATATTGCCTCAAAAAATAATTTGATCGCTGAATTTAGTCTAAAAAGTAAGGATTTTGAGTT
>JACDJA010000443.1_pt1 | contig 48238 bp, 36 predicted proteins | sample 7449241 | NCBI WGS metagenome assembly JACDJA01 (sample SAMN14253289, study PRJNA609438) | sludge metagenome | isolation source: initial anaerobic sludge | collected 2018-12-20 | reverse complement strand
TGTGTTCAGGTACAACAGGAGAACATCAAATAGTAGAGGCTTATTGTTTATGCGGTTACTTGAGCAGGCTGTTATTGCAGAGCCTGTGACATATGATAAAATTATTAACGAAAATCACGGGTATTGATTGGATACCCCATATTTTTTTAACATTAGAAGCAAATAATTACCCGCATGCAGTAAGGATGGAACGTAAAATTAAATCGATGAAAAGTAAAACGTATATCAGAAATTTAAAGCAATATCCTGAGCTAAGACAAAGACTGATACTCCAAACGCGCACCTGACTCTTCCGATAGCTATCGGAACAGGGAGTCGCTGGTTCAAGCCCAGCTGGGCCCACTGATAGAAATGAACAATAAAAGGCGGCTACCTGGAAAGGATAGCTGCCTTTTGTAGTTTTAGTTTTAGCACATGCTGGAAGATCCACGTTAGTATTGTCTCTCATCATTAAAATAATTTGTATATTTGGTATCAAGTGATCTGGTGAGGTTTATCTTACTTTCGGATAGCTTCACTTTAGATAAACCGGATAGATGGTATTTCTTATTCAATAGAGAATGCAAAGTATAAAGCTATGAGACTCATTTTTTCCATTCTTATCGCGTTGGTCAGCCTGACTCCAACCCATTCCCAAAAATTAAAGAAGATCATAAAAAAAAGAGACCCATACACTATTGAGGAGTACTTCGTACTCAAATCAAAAAAATCTGTCAGGCATGGATCTTATATTCTAAAAAGTAGTGATGGGGCCCTCCGCGAAAAGGGATATTACAAAAATAATATGAAGGATAGCCTCTGGATATACTATGTAAATAGCGGATTAGACACCATTGCCTGGGGATGGTATAAAGAAGATAAGCCGGCGGGGGTATGGACTGAACATAATGGGGAGGGGCACTTGAAATATAAATATAATTGCGATACGGGTGAGGTTATTGAATACAACTGGTTGGGCGCGACAAATATCTTTCCGATTTTAAAAGATGGAGATTGGTTTCACGAAGCTATTGACAGTCCTCCTTTTCTGGTTGGAAGAGGCGAACGCTCTCTTCAAACTATATTCAGGCAAATACGATATCCGCTTAGTGCACTGAAAGATGGAGTTGGCGGGAAAATACTCGTGACCTTTGTGGTGGATACACAAGGCAATATGAGCGATGTCGCTATTGAAAAAGGTGTTCGTGCCGATTTGGATAAAGAGGCTTTGCGTGTGGTGTCCCTCCTTGATTCCGGCTGGGTACCTGCCATGAAAGACGGGCGACCGATAACCGTGCAATACTTCCTTCCAATCAGCTTCGGGATGAGATAATGTTTCTTAATTTTTGTACCTTCAATCGCAATTTGTACATTAATATCAAAATTTACTTGTAGTTCCAAATCAAAAGCCAAAACCATGAACATCAAAACTCTTTTATTGCTCTTTTTATCGGGAATCCTGTTCGCCTGCGAACAGCCGCCCGTTGTTGAGTATCAGATTATTCCCCAACCACAATCCATCACTTACTCTCCGGGAGTGGTTAAATTTGGCGAAAAGGTGAAAATAGCCTTTCCTGCAGAAGTGGCCAATGAGGCCGGCTTGCTGGAAGGTTACCTGGGGATTGATTTTGCGATGCAGGCCGGGACGGCGGAGAACGAAAAGAGTGCCGATATTCTGTTGCAGTTAAACCCTGAGTTTAAACCCGAAAAGCCCGATGGATATAACCTTGAAGTGAACAAACATCAAATCGTTATCACCTCAAACTCCAACGCGGGAATCCTCAATGGCATCCAGTCTTTGCGTCAGATTATACAAAAGCAGGAAGATAAGTTTACCGTTCAACAGGGTGTTATTAGCGATTTTCCTGCCTTTTCGTGGCGCGCATTTATGTTAGACGAAGGACGGTATTTTAAAGGGAAGCAGGTAGTGAAACAACTGCTTGATGAAATGGCCCTCTTAAAAATGAATGTTTTCCATTGGCATCTGACCGAAGATCAGGGATGGCGCATTGAAATAAAAAAATATCCCAAACTTACCGAAGTAGGAGGCTATCGCGATTCTACCGAAATTAACCATTTTCACAGCGAAGTTTACGATGGCAAGCCGCACGGCGGCTTTTACACGCAGGGAGAGATTAGGGAGGTGGTTGCCTATGCCGCTAACCGGCACATTATGGTAGTTCCCGAAATTGAAATGCCAGGCCATGCCAGTGCTGCAATTGCTGCATATCCCTGGTTAGGAGTCACCGGCAAACAGATTAAGGTGCCCACAAGATTTGGTGTTCAGTATGATATTTATAATGTGGCCGACCCCAGGGTACTCGCTTTTTTAAATGATGTAATTGATGAGGTTATCTCGCTGTTTCCGTCTCCCGTTATCCACATAGGTGGTGACGAGGTGCGTTACAATCAGTGGAATGACTCACGACAGGTGCAATCATACATGGCTAAAAACGGGCTCAAAACACCCGCGGAGTTGCAGGTGTTTTTCACCAACAACATCTCCAATATGTTACAGAACAAAGGCAAAAGGATGATGGGCTGGAATGAGATAACAGGCGCTAAACTGCATGAATATCAATCGGATGCCGATACCAAAGAGGTGAGCCAGAAACTGGCCGATGGCACCATTGTTCAATTCTGGAAAGGTGATCCAAACCTGATGCTTAACACTATCCAAAATGGATATGAGATTGTAAACTCATACCATGTGTTCACCTATCTGGACTACGATTACCAATCCATTCCTTTGTCAAAGGCTTATTCATTCAATCCAATCCCGGAAGGGCTTCCTGCAGAATTAGAAGATAAAGTGCTGGGGATGGGCTGTCAGATGTGGGGCGAATTTATTCCCTCAGTCGAAAGCATGAATCTAAAAGTATATCCCCGTCTGGCCGCTTATGCCGAATGTGGCTGGACCTCTGCCGAAAACAAAAACTACGAACGATTTCTGCAATCCATGCCCGGATTACTGAATCGGTGGAAAGCCCAGGGAATCGTTTATGGGCCGCTGGAATAGAATGGGAGGGTTTTTGAATCCGGAATTTGATGTAAAAGAGCAGGTTTAATTCAATTAGTTGATAAAATCTCCTCCAAGTTTCGTTGAACCGGAAAAACATTCTATCTTTGCAGTCGCAAAAAAATGTAGGTTGTTTAATAATTAATTTTAACAGATGCCCGTAAAAATCAGATTAGCGAGACACGGACGAAAAAGGTATGCTTACTACCACGTTGTGGTAGCAGATAGCAGGGCGCCACGAGATGGTAAATACATCGAGCGGATTGGTGCGTACAATCCCAACACAAATCCTGCTACAATCGAACTGGACTTCGATAAAGCCTTAACATGGCTTAACAAAGGCGCCCAACCTACTGATACTGCCCGTGCAATATTGAGCTACACCGGTGTACTCATGAAGAAACACCTGCTTGAAGGTGTAAAAAAAGGTGCTTTTGACGAAGCCGAAGGCGAACGCCGTTTCCAAAAATGGTTAGAGGAAAAGGAGAGCAAGATTCAGGCTAAAAAGGATCAACTATCGTCAACTGGTGCTGAGGAAATTAAAGCCCGCCTGGCCGAGGAGGCAAAGATCAACGCCAAAAGAGCAGAGAAGTTAGCTAAGAGGAATGCCGCTCTGGCCAAAGAAGCGGAAGCAGCGAAAAAGCCGGTAGAAGCAGTCGCAGCAGAAGCAGCAGCTCCCGAAGCGCCTAAAGCAGAAGCAACTCCCGAGGCCCCCAAGGCCGAAACAGTTGCTGAAAAGCCCAAGGCCGAAGCAGCTCCCCAGGTAAAGGAGACCCCTAAGGTTGAAGAGAAACCTGTTGCTGAAAAAGCCCCTAAAGCTGAAGAGAAGCCAAAGGCCAAAGAAAGTGCTCCGGTAGAAGCAGCTCCTAAAAAGGAGGTTGCTGCCGAAGTAAAAGAGGAAGCTAAGGCGGAGAAAGTTGAAGCTAAAGAAAGCACTAAAGCAGAGGAGGCTCCCAAAAAGGAAGTTGTTGCCGAAGTAAAAGAAGCGCCTAAAGCTGAGAAATCTGAAGCTAAGGAGAGCCCGAAAGCTGAAGAGGCTGAGGTAGAAGTAGCTCCTAAAAAGGAAGAAAGTCCTAAGGCTGAAGAGGCCCCTGAAAAGGAGAAACCTGCTGAACCCAAAGTGGCTCCTAAGGCTAAGGAGAAAGAAGCACCCAAAGAGGAGGCTGAATCCAAAGAAGCACCTAAGGTTGAGGAAAGTGAAAAGTCTAAAGCCGAAGCATCTTCAGAGGATAAAATAGAAGAAACCAAAAAACCTAAAGCTGAGTAAGTCTGGACTTTTGATTCTTAAACATATAGACCCGCCAAAATTGGCGGGTTTTTTGTTTCTTAAAGTGAATTGTATCCTGGTGATCGGTTGATAAGCTGCATTCATCATGTGATAATCACAGGAAAAACCTTACTTTTGGACTGATTTTAAAAGACTAATGGTTTAAGCATCTCAATTAAATCTGTTTCTATGCATTATCAATCTGTTTCTGCCCAGGAGGCCGTTAAAGTTATCAAGTCGGATGACCGGATACACCTAAGCAGTGTGGCTGTAACGCCGCATGCACTTATCGATGCCATGGTTGAACGTGGCCGTAACCGCGAATTTAAAAATGTGAGAATACAGCACATTCATACCGAGGGCCCTGCACCCTATGCCGATGTCCGGTTTGAAGGGATTTTTCAGCTGGAATCGTTCTTTGTGGGAGGCAATGTACGTAAAATTACCCAGGCAGGCTATGCCGATTACATCCCGGTGTTTTTAAGTGAAACCCAAAAACTCATCCGCGAAGGTTATTTGAAGGTCAACGTGGCCATGATACAGGTCTCTCCACCCGATCGCCACGGGTATGTTTCATTGGGAACTTCGGTGGATGCCACTCTCGCTGCCGTGGAGATGGCCGACACCGTTATCGCCCAGGTCAACCGTTATGTACCGCGCACCTGGGGCGATGCTCAAATAAGCATTAAAGAGATCGATTATTTCGTGGAACAGGACGAGCCACTCTTCCAGCATCACAATGCCCCGCTTTCAGAGATTGAGCAGACCATTGGTCGTAAGGTGGCCGAACTGGTGGAAGACGGTGCCTGTCTGCAAATGGGAATCGGTGGTATTCCCAATGCCGTTTTAGCCGAATTGGGAAACCACAAAGATTTGGGGGTACACACCGAAATGTTTTCCGATGGTATCTTGCCACTGGTGGAGAAGGGGGTTGTGAATGGAAAGAGAAAGCAGATCGACAGAGGTAAGATGGTGGCCTCATTTCTGATGGGCTCGCAGGCCCTTTACGACTTTGTGGATGACAACCCTTTGGTGGCCATGATGGATGTAGCCCACACAAATGGCATTCATGTTATTAGAAAAAACGAAAAGGTCACTGCTATTAATTCAGCCCTTTCGGTTGATCTTACCGGACAGGTTTGTGCCGACTCCATAGGTACCACCCATTATAGCGGCGTTGGCGGGCAAATTGACTTTATAAGGGGTGCCGGACATTCAGAAGGCGGTAAACCTATCATTGCCATGCCTTCAGTTACCGGCAAAGGCATATCCAAGATAACACCCACCCTGATTGAAGGCGCCGGTGTAGTAACCACACGTGCCAATATGCACTGGCTGGTTACCGAATATGGGGCCGTTAATCTCTATGGGAAAACACTTCAGGATCGGGCACGCCTCATCATGTCAGTGGCTCACCCCAATCACCGCGAGATGTTAGACAGAGCCTCCTTTGAGCGCTTTGGATCACATTTTTATTTTGTAAAATAGAAAGCCTCCCTCCCAACCCTCCGTGATGGCGGGACAAGTTCACCAAGGAGGGAGAGAAGGGAGCAGATTGTGGTAATTTGCGAAAGAGAAAAGAATCAAGCTCTGAAGGAGGGGAATAATAAAAAGCCCTTAGATTTAGCATTTGCTAAATCTAAGGGCTTTTTTTGCTATCCCCCTTTGGGGGAGCCGGAGAGCCTGCTCCGATTTTTTCGGAGGGGCTGCTGGTTAGGGGAGGCTTATATTTCCTGACATACTGCTGCCTGTCACTAAAATAGAACCATCGTCTGTTACCAGTTGCTTTTTGGCCGATAGGCCTGCCGTTCTTAAAGAGCCGGAATTACTGGAAAGTCGGTATCTGAGTGCCCCCTGCGGATTTAGAAAGGTCATGGTAATATCGCCCGACATAGAATGAAACCGGCTGTCACCTGTGAGCATCAGCTTATCACCTCTTTGGCTGCCACTTAAAGTTTCAATATCTAAAGAGCCAACACTTTCATTTAAAACAACATCACCCGAGATACTCATTGCTTTGATGTCTCCTTTTGTACCTGTGATGTTTACATTTCCCGAAGTAGATTTCGCTGACAATGAGCTCATCAGGTTTTTTGCTGAACAATCGCCCGAAGTGGTTTCGAGAGAAGTAACGCCCTCTATCATCTCCACTTTCAGATTTCCCGACACGGAGTTGGCCCTAAGAGTACCTTTAACATTGGCAATGTTAAGATTCCCACTTACTGAACGGGCTTCCAGATTACCTTCTATCACCGATGCCGAAACATTACCGGAAACACTTTTGGCCAGAAGATCACAGGGGATTTCCGAAGCTTCCACATTTCCCGACACACTTTCGAGCCACATCTCATCTCGACCCACACCATTCACTTTCACGTTACCCGAAACGTTCTCTACACGGATAGAAGTGGCTGAAGGCACTGCAAAATTAAGATATCCCCGAACATTTCCCCGCAACGAACGCGGAAGTTCAATCCACACCTCAAGCGAAGATCCGTTTTGACGCGTTTTTATTTTCACTTCATCGCCGCGCCGCGCACTGCGTATCTCACCTGTGAGATGAACAGTACCTGCACTGCCCGGCACTGCTTTTACATCGCAAAATACCCCTTTTACATGGATGGCCTCAACTCCCGAAAAGTTGCTGTCGATGTTATCCAAAACTTCCTGCGCATCGGTTATAAGAGAACCCCACAAGAGCAAAACCGGAAATAAATAAACGAAACGTTTCATAGAATTCATTTTAAATGGTTCGTTATATGACGCCCGAAGGTGAGGAAAAGTTACAAAGCCCTCTTCAGAGCCTGTCCCGATTTATCGGAAGGAGATGGGAGGGGGATTTCAATCCCACCCATATTTCCAGAGGACATTAGCAACAAAGTGCTTTTTGCGAGCTCTAAATTGGCCAGTGTCTGCATCAGCTCTTTCACATCGGTTAATACTTTCAGGGCAGGATGGTCAAATGCCTTTTGAACCTCCTGGGGGGAAAATCCCGGCAGCTTTTTATGAGCCATCACTTCAGGACTATAGAACACGTAAGCCTCATCTGCATTTTGCAGAGTGTGCCGGTAGTGGGGTAAAAATGCCTTATTAAGACTGCTAAAGGTGTGAAGTTCCACCACGGCAATGAGTCTTCGATGCGGAAACTGCTCCTTCACCGCATCCACGGTGGCTTTTACCTTGGAGGGTGCATGTGCAAAATCCTGGAAAACAGCCGAGTCCTCCGAAGCAGCCAAAAGCTGAAGGCGTCGTGCAGCCCCCTGAAATGTGGTCATAGCCTGTAAAAAATCATCCTCAGGGATCCCTAATTCCAGCCCCACTTGCATGGCACCTGCCAGATTTTGCATGTTGTGAGAACCGAATATCTGCAGGGTATATTCCTGTTGATTCAACCTGACCAGAGAAGCTACTCCTTTGCCTCTGGCATCAACACTGGCATAGGGAATTTTCCGCACTCCGGAGTTACTTTTCTCAATTAATCCGGCAAGGGTTTTGTCCTCTTTAAAGTAGATGAGAACCCCCTCTTTTTCAATCGACTCTACGAAAAGAGAGAACTGCTTGTTGTATATCTCCAGAGTAGGAAATACGTTGATGTGATCCCAGGCAATGCCGGTGATTAAAGCCACATGTGGCCGGTACCACAGAAATTTAGGCTGTCGGTCGATGGGTGAGGAGAGGTACTCGTCACCCTCAAATACAGCCAAATCCGAGTCATCTGACAATCCTACCATTGTACTGAAACCCTCTAACTGAGCTCCCACCATATAATCGAATTTTCGGTTCAGTGTTTTTAAAACGTGGAGAATCATGGAGGTAACGGTGGTTTTGCCATGACTTCCGGCAATGACCACCCGCTTTTTGTGTTTGGTTTGCTCGTAAAGATATTCGGGATAGGAATAGACCTTCAGGTTAAGCTCCTTCGCCCGCAAAAGTTCGGGGTTATCGGGCCGGGCGTGCATTCCCAGAATAATGGCATCCAGCTCCGGTGTAATGTTCCGGGGTTGCCATCCCATGTGTTGTGGCAACAAACCTACTTTTTCCAATCTTGAACGGCTGGGTTCAAATATCTCATCGTCGGAACCGGTAACGGTATAACCTTTTTGATACAGGGCAATAGCCAGATTGTGCATGGCACTGCCTCCGATGGCAATAAAGTGAACCTTCATAATGATTTTATTTTCATTTTATACAGCTTGTCGGAGCGTCTTATTTTTACATCTGCCGGCATGGAAAAATGGTCTCCCTTTTGCACGCGTTCCACCGGCTTTAATTCCAACCTCAACTCAGGTACGATCATCTCAACAACCCCGGTGGTGGGACCGGTGATCAATATTTCATCGCCCACCTGGAGCCCCTGAGCTTCGAGCAAAAATTCGGCTACTCCAATCTTTGGAAAATAGTTGGTGCATTTTCCAATGTAAACTTTTCGTTTGGTGGCCTTAGAGCCATAGTTGGCACTCCACTCGCCCAGCTTTTGCCCCAGATAATAACCATCCCAAAAACCGCGGTTAAAAACTGTTGCCAAACGACGATCCCACTCTGCAATGGACTCCGGGGTGTAGGTGCCATTAACCACCGCATGAATAGCCTCGTTGTAACACGATGTCACCGTTTTTACATACTCCGGCCCACGTGCACGTCCCTCAATTTTAAACACCTGTACACCTGCATCCATCATTTTATTAAGAAAATGAATGGTTTTCAGGTCTTTGGGCGACATGATGTACTGGTTGTCCACCTCCAGCTCCTGGCCTGTTTCGCGTTCCTGCACGATATAGCCGCGCCGGCAGGGCTGAAGACATGCGCCCCGGTTGGCCGATGAGTTGAGCTGATGCAGACTCAGGTAGCATTTCCCCGAAACTGCCATGCATAAGGCCCCGTGTGAAAACATCTCGATGCGGATGAGCTGGCCTGAAGGCCCTTTGATCTGCTCACGCTCAATGGCGTCGTGAATGTGCTTTACCTGGTCGAGATTCAACTCTCTGGCCAGCACCACCACATCGGCAAAGTGGCTGTAGAACTTTAAAGCTTCTATATTGGAGATGTTCACCTGTGTGGATATGTGCACCTGGACACCGATGCTGTTGGCATAGTTGATGGCTGACTGATCGGATGCTATTATGGCGGTGATACCACTCTCTTTGGCTGCATCCACCAGGCGGTGCATGATTTCCAGCTCACTGTCGTAAAGCACTGTGTTAACGGTAAGATAGGTTTTAAGGGAGTGGTTTCCGGCAATATCAACGATCTTTCGCAAATCGTCGATGGTGAAATTGTTGGAAGAGCGGGCACGCATATTCAGCTTCTCAGCGCCAAAATAAACCGAGTCGGCCCCTCCCTGAATGGCAGCCATGAGGGATTCGTAAGAGCCTACGGGTGCCATTACTTCAAAATCTTCTCTCGTCATCATCTTTTTTTATAATCATCTGAAACCATCTGCATATAAGCTTTTGCTTTGAGGCTGTCAATTTTGGTAGCTTCTCCACTAAATTTGATAAAACTGTTGCTCTGATTGTCAAATACCTGCTGCATGTTTTTGTTGATAATGCCAAAAGCATCTGGATAATCAAAAAATGCGAAGCCATCCAAATCTGGGTCCAGAATATTTTTACTAAAGGTAAAGGACGAGGCGTCCAAATCAAGCTGGTTCAGCAGAGTGGCTGCAATGTCGGTTTGCCCGCCATAGGTGGATACTACAGTGTCTTTTACCGCCAGAGCACCGCCCGTCCACAGCATGGGGATGTTAAATCGTTTCCGGTCGGTGAACTGTGCATTTTCGGGGCCTACCACGCCATGGTCGGCCACCAGGATAAAGAGGGTATTATCCCACAATCCCTCCTTTTTCACCTGTGTGAAAAATTGGCCCAGGCAACGGTCGGTGTAATATACCGAGTTAAGATATTTATCCTCATAAACGGCCTCCATAGGTACATCGAATGGTTCGTGGCTGCTCAGGGTGAAAAAGAAGTTGAACCAGGGAGCCTCCGAATTTTTCATCACCTCTATCAGTTTCTCAAAAGTGTACTCGTCGTGCACCCCCCATTTTTTCCCCTGATATTTTAACGGAAAATCGTCGATGGTGATGGTACGGTCAAAGCCTGCCAGCGTCACAAACGAATTCATGCTCTTGAAACCAATGTCACCTCCGTAAAGATAGTTGAAATCGCGGTAGCCGGCTTGCCGTATATGTTTGGGCAAAAACTCCAAAGACTGCGACATGGCCGGATATTGCATGATCGAATAGAGTGGCATCACCGGATAGCCGGCTAAAACGCCCACCAGTCCTTTGTCGGAGCGTACGCTGGAAGCAAAAAAGTTGGAAAAGAAGAGACCCTCCTTCAGCAACGCGTTAAAATTAGGTGTTACATCAGCGCCTCCCAATGGGGCAATCACCTGCGCCGAAAAGCTCTCCAACAGAATGACCACAATATTGGGTCTTTGTTGGTTCAGGAGTTTCGGTGCTTTGCCCGATTCACGCATCATATCCTTAAAAATAGCCTGCGCCTGTCCGTCGGGCATAAAGTGGTACGACTGCGATCTGGCATCGGCCCGCTTCATGCTGTAGCCTAAATTCCAAAGAGGGTTTACGGCAGCATGGTTGGCAAACAGGTGCTGTGAAAAATAGGCATCACCGGTGTTGATGGGCGCCACGCCAAAGCCGCCCCGGATGGGGACTAGGGTTAGCGCGCCCAGCAGGAGGGTTAGTGAGATGTTTACGAGCAGTTGTTTGTTGCTGAAGCGGATTTTCGGGTGTTTTTTTGCTTTGTTCATGACCGCAAGCCAGTACATCCAGATAAAAAACATCGAAATTAGAATCCACGCTACAAAAAACAGTGCTACTTCCAGCCAGTGCAATGAGGCCATCACAATGCCCGGTGTTTTCAGGAAAGAGAGCGCTTCGTTGTTGAGATGGCTGCCCCAGTATCGGTAAAGATTAATGTCGCCCAATAGCAGGATTGTAAACAATGGGATAAGCGCTAAATTCATGATGTGAATGCATTGCCAGCAAAAGCGTCGGCTAATAACCAGTGCCGGCAGCTGCATCACCACTGCCAACAAAACAAGGTAACCCGTGAAAGAGCCATCGAGCTGCAAACCCACTAAAAGGGAGGTCAGCAAGGCAGACCAGGGCACATCGGCTGCCAATGCGGAGTTTATTAAAATAAACAGAAGGCGGTGAACTGCAAAAAAGAGCAGCCAGAAAAGAGCGGTTTTTAAAAGGATAGTGATGAATCTCTTCATGTTTATAGTGGTCGGTGAAAATCAATTCTATTTCGCAAAAGTAGAGAAAAAGTAGGAACTAAATATTTGGCGGAAATAAACAGTGCAATTTAAAGAAGAAATCCTTGCTTATTGATACCTTTGATAAAGGAATCCATGCAGAGCGGCGTCGGGATAGCTGTTTTTTCTGAAATACTACTTCTCTTTGGATGTGGGATTAGTTATTTCAGCGGAATATTTTTTTTACAATTATCATAAAAGTATATTAGCTTGGCTTACAAGCGGGTAGTAAAAGAGGAAATCTTAAAATTATGAAGTATGTTTTTTTAATCGCAGCATTTGATTCTTTTTTTTTCTCGATATTGCTTTTGCAGAAAAAGCCAAAGGCATTACACGATAAAGTGCTAATTTACTGGTTGGTATATTTAGGCATTTATGTCGGCATCTATGGCTTGTTTTCCAAAGTACTATTCACAGGTTTTCATCTTCTGTCGGCCGGCTTTATTTCGTTGCTGATGCTGCATGGCCCATTTTTGTATCTCTACATTTCTGCCCTGATAGATAAAAGGGTCAAGTTTCAAAGCAAAAACTTGCTCCACTTCATCCCTTTTATACTGTTCAATTTATTCCTGTTCATTGGCTCCTTTTTTCCTGAAATATCCGGTAGAATAAGATTAGACCATTTGGAAGGTGTACAGGAAGCGCCTCTGCTGTTTAACTTTTTTTTAATCCTCACTGCATTGTCGGGAGTTGTTTATTTTATTTTATCCATCAGGCTTTTTAAAAAGCTGGACATCAATATTTTTAATAACTTTTCAACCATAGAAAACATAAACCTTGACTGGTTGCGAAAACTGGTTTATTCTTTTGGAACAGTTTGGACCATATTAATGGTGGTTGCCACTATCCATCATATTTTCCACCTGTTTTCCTGGATTTTTTGCACCGATGGGATTTCACTTTCACTTTCAGCTTTTATCATTCTTATTGGCTATTTTGGGTTAAAACAAAAGGAGATCTTTTTGGGGTACGACAGGGATCAGTTGGTCACTGAAAGCACCAAAAGTAAATATGCAGGTTCAAGCTTAAAAGATTCAGACGCAAAATTGCACATTGAAAAACTGACAAGTTACATGGCTCTCGAAAAGCCCTATCTGAATGCTGATTTAAACTTACCTCAGCTGGCAAATGACCTGAATATCCCTTCTCATCATTTGTCTCAGGTCATTAATAAAAATCTTGAGTTAAATTTTTTCGATTTTATTAACCGATACCGGATTGATGAAACAAAAGCCAAAATGGCCAACCCGAAATACAACAACTTATCATTGTTAGGAATTGCCTTCGATTCGGGTTTTAATACCAAGTCGGCATTTAACCGGGTTTTTAAAAAAATGACCGGACTGACTCCAAGTGAATACAAAAAACAGTTGCAGAACACTGCAATTTAGCATGTTAAAACTTTCTTTGAAAGTCCATACTTATAAAACAGGACTTCATTTTGTTGCTAAATGAGTACTACTTTACGAAGGAGGTCGCACAGGGAGAATCTCTACCCTACTTTTGTCTCATGATATTTTAGTAATAACCATTAAACGAAAATTTTTATGAGAACAAAAAGAATGAATTTGGATACTGGAAGCTCACAGAGATTTCAAATCCGCAGAAACGTTTTGCAAACAAGCCTCTCGATTGTATTCGCATTACTATTAATGGTATTTGGTTCACTGCCTTTATCAGCGGATGGTAACTTGTACGATGGAGCAGAAATTAAAGATGCCACCAAGGCACTTGAGACGAATAATAATTTAAAAAGCACCAAAGAGATGAAATTTACAACTCCACAACCTTTAAAAGAAGAGCATGAAGCATTGCATGCCATGCTGAAACATGCCACACAACTTCCAGGCAAAACAGGCGAAGCTGCAAAAGCAGTAGCTGAAATAATGCATCCGCATTTTGTAAAAGAGGAAGAATATGCGCTCCCCCCTCTGGGATTATTACCACAACTTGCTTCCGGCAAATTTTCCGAAGAGATGAAACAGGTGTTACTCATGACTGATAAACTGAAAAAGGAGCTTCCGGAAATGCTGGCTGAACATAAACAAATAGTAGCAGCTTTAAAGGTTTTAATAGAGGATGCAACTGCAGAAAATCATCCTGAAGTTGCAGAATTTGCAGACGATCTCATACTTCATGCACAAACAGAGGAGGAAGTTTCCTATCCCACAGCCATATTGATTGGCGAATACATTAAACTTAAACTTAAAGAAGAGTAATAAGTTATAGGAAATCCTCTTAGCAGAATGAAAAATTAAAGGTAATTTCGCCAGACCCAAAAAGAGCTTTTTGTTCTTTACTACTCTTTTTTTAACGTTATATATAAAAGGGGATGGAAAAACCTATGTTTTCTATTGTCACGATAGTCTTCAATGATGATGAAAAGATAACAGAAACCATTGACAGCGTTATCGGGCAAAAGAACTGCTCATTTGAATATATTGTTGTGGATGGCGCCTCAACCGATACTACTTTATCTATTATACACAGCTACGGCGACAAAATAAATAAGGTAATATCAGAACCGGATGCCGGGATTTATCAGGCTATGAATAAGGGCGTGAAGCTGGCAAAAGGGGAATATGTTTTACTTATGAACAGCGGAGACAGAATCGTTGACTTTTTCATTCTCAGCAAGGTTCGGGTTGCAATAGATCTATTGCAACCCGACATAGTTTATGGAGATGTTTTAAGGTTAAATAGTGATAAAGAATTCAAGGAGAAGATATCAGAACCACCCGGGAACAAACATCGAATGTATTTTTGTCATCAAAGCGCATTTGTTAAGACTGATTTGCTACAGAGACAACCATTCGACGAAAAATATAAAATGAGTGCGGATTTCAAGTTTTTCAAACAGGCATATAACGAAGGTTTATCTTTTCATCATTTGAAATTTCCTGTTGCCTTTTTTGATCAAACCGGAGTTTCTAATAAGAGTAGAGTGAAAGGTTTAAAAGAAAATGTTCAAATAATAAAAGAGTGTGATAAAGGGATAGAGAGATTTCGTTTGTTGGCGCGTATTTTCCCTTCTTATATTTTATCTGTGCTTAAAATAAGATGGAGAGAGAATTTTAACAAATTAAAATTTTTATTCCTTCAATGCATTTGTCTTTAAAGCAATGATTGATAAAGCATTGAAAGCTCGTTGGCTATATACTCCGAATTAAATCTCTCAACATATTTTGCACCTTCTTCTATCATAGTTTTTCTTAAGGCGCTATCACTTTCAATGGTTTCAACAGCCCTTTTTATATCCATCTCATTTTTGGGATCGATGTAAAGACTATGAGGGCCACCTGCTTCGGCAAAACAGCCACCGGTGGATGTAACAACCGGTATTCCTGAATACAGCGCTTCAACTATAGGAATACCAAATCCTTCGAACAAAGAAGGATAGAGAAATAGGGAGGCTCCCTGATAAATCATTGCCAATTCCCGGGAGGGAATATTTTTTGGGAAAAATACCCGTTCTGTCATCTTATTGTTAGCAATGTATTGCTTTACAGTTTGTGTGTAGTGGGTTTCCGACCCTACTATTACCATATTGTAAGGGGTGTCCTTTATTGCCATTAATCCTTTTAAAACATTTTTCCGCTCTTCGATGGTTCCAACATTTAAGATGTAATTACGCGGCAAATTAAATTTTGAAAGTGTGTTTTTGATTTCTTCACCGGAATATTTTGTGCGAAAAACATCCTGACACTTCTGGTAAATAACTTTGATTTTATCGGGGCTAATATTGAAATACTCCACAATATCTCTCTTTGTTTGTTCGCTCACCGCCACAATGGCATGGGCATTATTAACAGCATGTTTTGCTTTTAGGGTGTGAATATTATAATCAAAATAGGAGTAAAACTTTGGAAATCTAAGAAATATTAAATCGTGAATGGTGACAACTATTGGAATCTTGATTTTATTCACGCCTATGGGTATCTCTCCGGTCAATCCATGAAACAAATTTATGTTATCCTTTATCAAATCTTTTGATATTCCTATTTGTCTCCAGTAATTAAAAAAGAATGAATTGAACCCTTTTGGAGGATTCTTTCCTATTACGTTTTTTGATGACTCCAAATATGGGAACAGATTTGTCTTGGCAGGTTTTGGGTTATACAAAACATAACGATTGTCAGGATGGTATTTCGCCATTATTTCTATCAGATCACGGCTGTAATTTCCAAGCCCTGTCCTGTTGTGAAAGACTCTTTTGGCATCATATCCAATGTTGATTGCTTTCATTATCTTTAATCTGTTAATTACAAACTTAGACTTTCAGGAATTCATTCAATTGATTAATCATCCTTTTCGTAGTAAATTCCCTCTCAACCAATTGAGCTCCCTTTGAACCAAAAAGTTCCCGTTTTTCTTTGTTCACTATTAAATCTGTTAGAGACTGTGCAATCTGTTTCGCGTTCCCGGGCTCAACAAGCCAACCATTTTCTCCGTTTTCAACAAGTTCATTTATGCCATTTACATTTGTTGAAACGATTGGCAGGCCGTGCAACATAGCTTCCAAAACCGAATTCGGCATTCCTTCATAGAGCGACGAGCTCACATATATATCAGCAATTTTAAGTAAAGGATGAATATCATCCAAGAAACCTAATAAAATAAAATTTCTGGAAATCCCCTTCCTATTGATTCGGGCTTGTAATTGTTTAGCTTGTTTGCCCCTGCCTGCGAGAAAGAAATAAACATGAGGATGATTTTTCAAAACCTCTACAGCGGCATCTATCAGATATTCAAAGCCCTTTTGAGAAGCCAAACGTCCGGATGATACCACAATAACCGGATTAGTTATCGAAACGGGCATATATTCCTGATAATTAAATTCCTCTATTTCCTTTGGTACAGTTTCTACTCCATTATAGATTACTTTTGTAAAGTTTTCGGGTGTAGATAGGAACTTGTCATAAAGGTTTTTAATGGAGTATGTATTGGTGATGATGCCGTCGCACAATAGTTTGATGGTGTATTTATACCACCAATTGTTTTTGAGGAGCTGAATTCCCTGGCGGCTATAAACCTTAGTTTTGAGGCCTGAGAATTTTATGGCCACCGAAGCCACCCGCCAGTCCTTATTTTGGCAGCCAATAATGGCATCGGGCCTGAATTTATTAAAGAAGCGAAAATACCGGAGGCATGCCCAGCCATCAAAATCAGAGCGGGCAGAGATTTTCACAACCGGAATATTATTTTTTGCTGCACGCGCTGACAAAACCGACCCTTTTCTACAGGCAATAACCGTATTGTGCCCTATTTCGTTGAGTCCAACCGCAGCCATGATCATCCACTTTTCGCCGCCTCCCCACTTGTTTTTTCCTATGGAATTTATTAGTACTATGTTCATAAGCAGAAGGGCCATCTTTCGGAATACCGAGATTTCAAATGTCGGTTTAAGATTGAAATTTTACTTTGAAGTGCAAACTCGTTAAATTACTTTAAGCCATGGGTACTGTTTTTTCCCAGTGATGCAGGAATGTCTCTCCAAAACCTGCATCAGGATAATAACTTTGCTAACCGAAACAGAATGATAATCATGAGTCAGGTTTCCTGAAAACCTTTCGCTCCCTCTAATCTCCCATCTCCTGCAGCGCCCCCTCCACTTTTTCCAACACATCTTCCATCTTCAGCCACTCCATACATGCAAAATCTCCACGGTAACAGGGCTTGTTGCCAAACACTGAGGAGGGACGGCAGGAAAGTTCAATTTGAACGGCATCCTCAGGCGACTGGCCCCAGCCGTAAAAGCCGGCATAAGGGTGCGTAGCGCCCCAGATACTTACCACGCGGGTACCTGCCAGGCTGGCCAGGTGCATGTTGGCAGAGTCCATTGATATCATAAGATCCAGATGTGCCATAGCTGTCAATTCCTGCTGCATGGTTAACCGTCCCGCCATACTGTGCCCATGCTGTAATGTGGCTGTCCACGATTCAAGTTTCTGCTGCTCTTCGCCTCTTCCTCCAAAAAAGAAGAGATGAACACCCTTGTCGTCCAATGCTTTAACCAAAGTCTTCATCTTTGCCTCCGGCCACATTTTCCATTGGTGTTTTGCAAAAGGGGCCACTCCAATCTTCGGGGCGGTTGTCTCAAGTTCTTTAACGGGCAATGGTTCGTTGCCGGGGCTGTACAACCTCCTGCCGGGAAAATCGACCAGTTCAAAGGGCAGGCCACCTTTCACAAACACATCACGGTAACGCACAGTGGTATGTTTCAGGGGCTTGAATACCTTATTCTCCTTCCGGCAAAGCGCCTCTTTCTCTTTACGACCTTTTTCAATTTTGGAGACTTTGGTGCCCGTTATGCTAAAAAGAGAGGTGAGAATGTGGGAACGTAAGACCCCGTGCAAGTCTGCTATCAACTGCCAGGGGCCCATCTTACGAAGCTCCCTGAATAGAGTGAACAGTCCCTTTAAGCCATTGTGCACTCCATTAAAATCCACCGGAATAAAATGTACGCCTTCAAGGGGCGCCACCAGATCGCGGGCAAACGGCCGTGATACAAAGTAAATTTCACGATCGGGATAGGCCTGTTTCAACGACCAGAGCACAGGCACTGTCATAGCCACATCACCCAGGGCGCTAAACCTTAGGACAAGGATCTTTTTGTTCAAAGCTACTGTTTTGATTTATACAGCACGGGATTCAGCGCCGGGTCGTTGTACATCTTCATCTGCTTGTAGGTTTTCATGTACTTTTTGCCGGCCTCGATGTCGCTCATGAGCTGGTCGATGGCGCTGCTCAGGTCTTCGCGCTGCTGAAGTAGAACGGCCAGCTTATTTTTACACTTCTCCAGATGATCGGGTGCTGCATCGGCACGTGTTGCCTCTTCCTCCATGTGATAAATTTTGAGTGCCAGTATAGAGAGCCGATCGATAGCCCAGGCAGGACTTTCGGTGTTGATGGTGGCATCGGGAAGAATGGTGACACTGCTGTATTTGGCCAGAAAAAAGTCGTCGATAGACTCCACCAAATCGGTTCTGTCCTGGTTGGATTTATCAATCCTGCGTTTGATTTTCAAAGCCTCAACAGGATCGATCTCCGGGTTTCGGATGATGTCTTCGAGGTGCCACTGTACGGTATCGATCCAGTTTTTCCGAAACAACAAATCTTCAATGGTCTCTTTCGGATAAGAGTTTTTGGGAGTAGCATCCACATTATCAAAACTATGATAGTGGTTGATAGTTTCTCTAAAGATTTTGTTGCAAATTTTACTTAGTGTCATGGTCTATACTTTTTTTGTGTTATATCAATTATGTTTTTCAGTCGGCCGCTCCATCAGAATGGTAACATGGTTGTCGTGGCACTCCAAAACGCCTTCGTAACATTTAAAGTGCTCTTCCACGCCGGTTTTGCCAATCACACGAATCTCTCCTTTTGTCAGGGTTGATACGATGGCAGCATGATCGCGCAGGAGTACAAACCGGCCATTGGCACCCGGAACCTCTACAAGACCTACCGGGGCTTCGTAAAGAATCTCATCGGGCGTAACTATCTCCAGGAATAGATCGTCTCTCATAGCCTGGCTTCCTCAAGTATTTTTTTCCCTTTGGCAACGGCCTGCTCAATAGTGCCTACCAGCATAAATGAGGCTTCAGGGTATTGGTCGGTCTCCCCGTCCATAATCATATTGAAACCTTTAATGGTGTCGTCTATGGAGACCAGCTCACCCTTAATGCCGGTGAATTGTTCGGCTACATGAAAGGGCTGCGACAAAAAACGTTGCACCTTGCGGGCCCGGGCCACCACCAGCTTGTCCTCTTCGGAGAGCTCCTCCAATCCCAGAATGGCAATAATATCCTGAAGCTCCTTATAGCGTTGAAGCACCTCCTTCACCCTTTGGGCGGTGGCATAATGTGCCTCGCCAACAACTTCGGGCGAGAGTATGCGGGAGGTTGAGTCGAGGGGGTCCACAGATGGGTAAATGCCCAGCTCCGATATTTTCCGGCTCAGCACCGTGGTGGCGTCCAGATGCGCAAATGTGGTGGCCGGAGCAGGGTCGGTAAGATCGTCGGCAGGCACATATACGGCCTGTACCGAAGTGATAGAACCACGTGTGGTGGAGGTAATGCGCTCCTGAAGAGCACCCATTTCCGAGGAAAGGGTAGGTTGATATCCTACGGCCGAAGGCATTCGTCCCAACAGAGCTGAAACCTCTGAGCCTGCTTGCGTAAAGCGGAAAATATTGTCGATAAAGAGCAGTATGTCCCGGCCAGTATGTTCATCACCTCCATCTCTGAAAGATTCAGCCATAGTGAGTGCCGACAATGCCACCCTGTAACGGGCACCGGGAGGTTCATTCATCTGGCCGAACACCATTGAAACCTGGCTGTTTTGAAGCGCTTCAGGGTCAACCTTTGACAAGTCCCAGTTGCCCTTTTCCATCTCCTTTTTAAAGGCCTCGCCATAATCTACAATACCGGCTTCTACCATTTCACGCAACAAATCGTTCCCTTCGCGGGTTCGCTCACCCACGCCACCAAAAACAGAGTATCCACTGTATCCTTTGGCAATATTGTTGATCAGCTCCTGTATAAGCACTGTCTTTCCTACCCCTGCGCCACCAAACAACCCAATTTTACCCCCTTTGGCATAAGGTTCTATCAGGTCAATCACCTTAATGCCGGTAAAGAGAATTTCAGTCTCGGTGGTAAGCGATTCGTAAGAAGGGGCTGGTTTGTGGATAGGGCTCCGTTGCTTGCTTTTTACCTCCGGAAGCCCGTCTATCGCATTTCCCACCACATTGAGCAGACGGCCTTTTACCTGATCGCCTACAGGCAGGGAAATGGAAGTGCCGGTAGCGATAACTTCCATACCGCGCTGAAGTCCGTCGGTAGAGTCCATGGCGATACACCGGATGGTGTGCTCGCCAATGTGTTGTTGACATTCCAGAATAAGATTCCCACCTTCGCGCATAATTTCAAGGGCTTCATCAATCGCAGGCAATTCACCCACATTAAAGCCAAAACTAACATCCACCACAGGGCCGATGACCTGTGACACGGTTCCTTTTTTTAGTGACATATTTCAATCTCTCGTTGGGTATGGTTACAAAAAGCCTGAAAATAAAACTTCTGAAACCTGAAATTTTTAAATAGTGCCGGCAAGTTACAGATTAAACTGCCATTTATCGTTGACGCTCCATTAATTTGCGTGTAAGATATTCTATATCCTTTTTAATGGACTTGTCCCCTCCGGTTTTTGCCAATCTTTCAAAAGCGTGGTCACACAGCCGGTCTCTTTTTTCACAAAGCAATGCAGAAACGCCGGCTTCATCAAAAAGTGTCGTTACAGCAGCAATTTTTTCAGCGTCATCATACTCTTTACGATGCAACCACTCTATTAGTTCCCTTTTATTTTCTCCCTCTAACCTTGACAAGGCAGAGATGAGTAAAAATGTTTTTTTATTGGCCAGAATATCTCCGCCTATTTTCTTTCCAAACTCTTTTTGGTTGCCGTAAGTATCCAGCCAGTCATCCTGAAGCTGAAATGCCAGGCCAACATCCTGTCCGAAATCATAAAGTGCTGTACTATCTTTTAAATTTCCGCCACCGATGATGGCACCAATTTTCATGCTGGCTCCAATGAGTACCGCTGTTTTAAGGCGAATCATTTCCAGATACTGATCTTCGGAAACGTTCAGAAGCTGTTCAAATTCCATGTCGTACTGCTGGCCTTCGCAAACTTCGAGGGCGGTTTGATTAAATACTTCCAGTACCTGAGGCAGCACACCTATAGGTGCTTTTGATACGTGTTCATAGGCTTTTATCAGCATCACATCGCCCGAGAGGATGGCGGTGTTGTTGTTCCATTTTCTGTGCACTGTGGCCTGGTTACGCCGCATATCGGCCTGGTCCATAATATCGTCGTGCAGAAGCGTAAAGTTATGAAATACCTCCAGCCCAATGGCCGGCATCAGCGATGAACCGTAATCACCAAAAAGTGCTGCCGAGGCCAAACACAAAAGGGGCCTCAGACGCTTTCCTCCCGGCGACAGCACGTAATTCACCGGAGAATAAAGGCCCTGAGGCTCCTTTTGTATTTCGAGCATTTTAAGCTGTGTTTCAATCAAATCGTAAAAGTCTTCAATCTTCGTCATGCTGTATTCTCTTCAAATATGATATTTGTGCTAATGACAGGTGCCCGAAAGGTAATCAAATTTAGGCTTAGAAAAACATAGTGCGATTGTCCAACAGCAACTCATCATCAGCCCTGTCCGCTGAGACATCCTTTTTACGTATCAACGGATTCATGGGAGGCAGGGTCTCTCCATCCTTTTCCCGAAGTTGAGTGGCAAACTTTAAAGTGGCAGTCACGGGGTAGTGATCGGAGATATAGATGTCATCGCTTTTTACCTTATCAATCCGATGCCTCATGACATCAAAATAGCCATTTACAAATATATAATCTATACGCGTGCCGGGATCTTCATCATTAAATCCATTAAAAGATATTTCGCTTCCTTTTGTTTTACCGTTGGTCAGCATCTCGGCATCCCAAAGGGGATAAAACCCGTCATAGTTGGCTGTAATAGTGGCGTATGCCTCTGTATCGCGGGTAGTATTAAAATCGCCGGTAAGGATAACGGGTGCTTTGCCGGCAATCTCATGTATTTTCCAGAGAAGCAGCGCAATACTTTGTTTGCGGGCTTCCTCACTTACATGACTAAGGTGCGTGTTGAAAATGAAAAAGATATGACCCGTTTCGAGATTCTTGAGCTTAAGCCAGGTGGTTATTCTTGGCAGTATGGCGCCCCAGCCTTTACTGCCCGCCACTTCCGGTGATTCCGAAAGCCAGAAATGGCTCTTGGCCATGAGTTCAAAGGCATCAGCACGATAAAAAACCGGGCAAAATTCACCACTCTCTTTTCCATCGTTACGTCCTACGCCCACATATTTATAATCAGGCAAAATCTCCTGAAGGTCGTTCAGTTGGTTGATAAGCACCTCCTGCATTCCGATAATGTCGGGAGACTCCGATTCGAAATAGGACTGAATAAGGGGCAACCGGTTACTCCACCGGTTGATGCTGTCGCGGGGATTGTCGTAACGCACATTAAACGTCGTAACCTTAAGGCTCCCCCCATTGCCGGTGCATGCCGACAATATTAGGGCGGCGAGAGCCAGTGACAGCAATAGAAAATAACGATGGTTCATGTTTATATTTTTTATAAAGTGTTGATGTTCCTGGTATCTGTGGTGTAACCCAGAATCTAATTAATCAGGTTAATAACGGCTGTTCAGATAATATGTTATATGTGCATCATTTACCAATTGGTCGTGATCGATAAAATAGCTTTTCCACTCCTTACCATTCAATTCCATCTTCTGGATAAAAGTATCTTTCGCTCCTTTCTCCCTTACTGTCTCTATGATAATGGTTTTTCCGCTATAGAAATCCTGGTTGAGATGGATGGTTATTTTGTCGAAAACTGGTGATGAAAGTGCGTAAACGGGGTCGCCCGGTGATACCGGATAGAAACCCATCATAGCATAAACCAGCCAGGCACTCATGGTGCCTGTATCGTCGTTTCCGGGCAAACCGCCCGGTGTAGTATTGAAATAACGGTTTATGCAGTCGTGTACCGTTTGCTGAGTGCGCCACTCTTCACCTTTCACATAATTAAAGAGCCAGGGATACACCATGTCGGGCTCGTTACCCATATCGAACAAGGAATCGGTAAATGTTTGCTGTAATTTTTCAACGAATGGCCGGGAGCCTCCATGCAAGCGTATCAGTCCTTTAATGTCGTGGGGCACTGCGAAGGAGTATTGCCAGGCATTGCCTTCGTGAAAACCATGTACAGGTGCAAAGTTCTCTCCCTGAAGAGGATTGAAGGGTTCTAAAAAAGTACCGTCGGCTTTTTTGGGTCTTAAAAGGCCATAACCTGCATCGAAGTATTGGCGGTAGCCCAGGGAATGTTTGTAAAACTCCTGTGCCTCTTTTTTGTGTCCCAGGGCATCGGCCAGTCGCGACAGGGCGTAGTCGGCCACATAGTACTCCAGCGCCTGCGACACCGAGTTGTCGAAGCTGTCGGTGAAAGGAACATAGGCATGTGCGCGGAAGAAGTCGTTGTCGGGGCGGATAAAATTCTCCTTTTGCGGAGTAAGAGCATGTTTTGTCATGGCTTTCCAGGCTGTTTCCACATCAAACCCGGTGATTCCTCTCAGATAGGTATCGGCCAATACAATAAGTGCCGGGTCGCCCTCCATCACATGAGTCTCCTGACTGTACAACTCCCATTTGGGCAGCCATCCGCTTTCGCGATACATGTCCAGCATGGAGCGTACCATGTGAAGTTGTTGTTGAGGATAGACCAGTGACAACAAGGGATGCACCGTGCGATAGGTATCCCACAACGAAAATACGGTATAGCGATCGTCTCCGTTGGTCACCGGGTTTTCTGCAGATTTTATGCCGGGGTACATCCCATTCGCATCGTTAAGCGTGTTGGGATGAATCAGGGTGTGATACAGTGCGGAGTAAAACTTTACCCTATCATCATGCGTACCACCCTCAACCTCAATCTTCGAGAGCTCCTGGTCCCAAAGGTCATAAGCTTTGCGCGCCGTATTATCCAGATCAAACGCCTGCTGCTCGGTTTCGAGGTTGAGCCTGGCATTCTCGGTGCTTACGAAGGAGATACCTACCTGGACTTCTATTTGCTCATCTTTTTGAGTGTGAAAACTAAACCATGAACCTGTCTCGTCGCCCGCCATGGCCCGGGAATAATTTTTATAAATCTTGTGCCTGCCGCTGGTGGGGCTCCACTCTCCGCGTATTCCCGGCAGCTCCGGCTGCTTTTTCCAATAGCCTTTTTCCAGGGCGGGCTTGCTGAATCGAACTACAAAATAGACGGGCATCACCGCCTGTGGGTTATAGCAAAAGGTACCCAGCAGTTTAAATCCTTCAATTTCGGTGTCGGAGACAATCTTTACCGAAGCGCCCGATTCATTGGTTAATCCATGTCCCAGGTCGAGCAGCACATGCGACTCCCCTTTGGGAAAAGTGTAGCGGCTGATACCCGAGCGGCGGGTGGCACTCATTTCGGCCTTTATATTATAGCGATCCAGGTGCATGGCATAATAACCGGGACGAGCTTCCTCATTTGAGTAGGTGGAGCCATACTTTCTGAAATCTACTTCCAGTTGACCGGTTTGGGGCATCAGTAGGATGCTTCCAAAGTCGGGACATCCTACCCCGCTGAGGTTGACGTGCGAGAAACCAGTCATCACCGAGTTGTTGTTCACATAGGGATTTGAGCACCAGTTATTGGTGTTGGAGTAGCTGTTGCCAGGATAGGGGGTGACGTTGAAAGGCACCACAGATACCATGCCCCAGGGTACTACCGGGCCGGGATAAGTGGCCCCAAAATTGGAGGTGCCAATAAAAGGGTTGACATAGGAGGCTACTCCCGCACCCTGCAGTAGAGGGGTGACAGACAAAAGAAATAATATCTGGAAAAGGAATCTTAATTGAAGCATCGTTCGGTTTTTCAAAACGCACATCAGGCTAAAGCAAAAATAACTCTTTAAAAAACAAACGGCCCTATTTTTACACGGGCGTTATTAATAGTTTGACAGGTTATCCAATTATGTTGAGCAACAAAGATAAACGAATTTGTGGGTTACAGTTAGCTTGGCTTAATTATCATTTAAATCAATGCCCAGTTACCGGAATGCGCCGAGCCTTTAATGGCGTCTATTACCTTCATGTTGTGGATGGCATCCAGTCCATTGACGGGGAGTGGCAATTTGTGGGTTACGGCCCGGGCAAAAGCATCCATCATCAACCCATAGGAATTGCTTATCGGGAATTTTACCCGGCGTTGACCCAGCCCGTCGGATAGGGTTATTTGGGCCGGCACATCTACAAAAGTGTTGAAGGGAATGTGGATTGTGATTCTTCCCGAGCTACCTGCAATTTCCACCTTCTGGAAGGGATGAGCTGTGGTGGAGACTGAAAAGGTGGCTCTGGGACCCTCGAAATCGAGAATGCCGGAGGTATGTTGATCGGTTCCGAACTCCGGATGTTTGGTCATCATTGACATAGCTCTGACGGGCTCACGACCGAAAATAAACCGTGACACTGAAATAGCGTAACAGCCAATATCCATCAGTGCTCCTCCTCCCGATTCCGGCTGATTGCGGATATTTTCCGGGTTGGGGTTATTGTACGAGAATGACGTGTGGATGTACTGTACAGCACCTATCTGATTGGTACGCACAATGTTGCGGACATGCTGCCATTGCGGATGAAACCGGTACATGAAGCCTTCCATAAGCGGAACCCCTGCTTCCTGTGCTTTGGTTACCATTTCGCGGGCTTCGGAGGCATTCATCCCCAGGGGTTTTTCGCACAATACGGGTTTGCCGGCTTCAATGGCTTTTAATACCCATTCGCGATGCAGATGGTTGGGCAGAGGAATATATATCATTTCCACTTCGGGACAGTCGATGACGGCCTGATAGGAGCCAAACCAAAGGGGCAGGTCAAATTCTTTGGCCATTTGCTCGGCTTTTTCGATACTTCTGGAGCCAATGGCATACGATTCGCAGTATTTGGTCTCCTGCAATGGCAACACAATGCGCTTTAAAAAATGATTGGAGGTTCCGAGAATACCTGTTTTTAGTTTAGGCATGATTTATAAATTAAAATTACTTTACCGCCTCCAGATAAAGGTCCAGATATTTTTGATCATTGGCATCACTGTCTCCATAATAACTGCGAATAGAGTCGAGTTTTTGATGCATTGTTTCCCTCACATCAGCGTAGGCCTCATCGTTGTAAACATTCTGCATCTCCCGCGGGTCGGTTTCCAGGTCGTATAACTCCCACTCATCAATATCGTAATAAAAATGGATGAGTTTGTAACGATGAGTGGCTACCCCATAGTGCCGTTTTACCATGTGAATGGAGGGGTACTCGTAATAGGTGTAATAAACGGCATTTCGCCACTGGTCGCTTTCACCGCTCAACAAGGGGCGCATGGATTCACCCTGCATCTCTTCGGGTATTTCCACGCCGGCAAAATCGAGAAAAGTAGGGGCAAAGTCGAGATTCTGCACCAGAGCGTCACTGGTGGTTCCGGGTTTTATCACACCCGGGTATCGGATTACCAGCGGGGTGCGGAACGACTCTTCGTACATAAAACGCTTGTCGAACCATCCATGTTCGCCCATGTAAAAGCCCTGGTCGGAAGTGTAAACCACTATGGTATTATCGGCCAGTCCATTTTTGTCTAAATAGTCGAGTACACGGCCTACACCCTCGTCCACGCTGGCAATGGAGCCTAAATAATCCTGCAGGTAGCGCTGGAAACGCCAATTCATCAGCTCTTCTTCGCTCATGTTGCGGTATATCGCTTTGAATTCTTCATTCATAGGCCGGTAAACTGAGTCCCAGGCGGCCTTTTGTGCTTCGCTCATTCTTCCCATGTTACTGTTAAAAGCATTGATACCCCAGTTTAGGGTTTCGGTGATGCCCAGTTCTTTCATCACCTCGGGATAAATTTTGGAGTCGCCCGACCAGTTCATGTCCTTGAGAATATTCATCTCGGCCTCTTTGGCGGCTGTGCCCCGGCCTTCATAGTCGTCGAAAAGGGTTGCCGGCTGGGGATAGGTGTTGTGAATGTACTCTTTGAAATGACGTTCTGCCGGCAACCACTCCCTGTGCGGTGCCTTGTGGTGGTAAAGCAGGCAGAAAGGTTTGCCGCTGCTCTTTTGTTGTTCCAGCCATTCGAGGGCCATATCGGTGGTGAGGTCGGTCACATAGCCGGGAATGCGTTGTTCCTTACCATTAATGATAAAGTCCGGGTTGTAGTAGTGCCCTTGTCCCGGGAGTACCGCAGAGTAGTCAAAACCAGTGGGCAAGCCGTCTAAGTGAATTTTGCCTATAAGTGCCGTACTGTAGCCTGCGTTGTGTAAAAGCTTTGGGAAGTTGTTCTGCTCCCAGTTAAAGGGTTGCACGTTATCTACCTTGCCATTCATAAAGCTGTGTTTTCCCGTAAGCATCACAGCACGACTGGGGGCGCAAAGAGAGTTGGTTACGGTGGACCGGTCGAAGCGTATTCCTTCGTTGGCCAAACGGTCGATGTTGGGTGTTTGGTTCAAACCGTACCCGTAGGCGCTGACAGCCTGGTAGCCATGGTCATCGCTCATGATGTAGAGGATGTTGGGCCGTTGCTGCTCCTTTTGTTGAGGTGAGCAGGAAAGGAATGATCCCAAAGCGCCGATCAATAATAACTTAATAAGAAATGAATTCATGAGAAGATATGTTTGTGGTTAGTACAATTAATGGAGCTTATTTAAACTCGCTTCAAAAGAAAGAAAGTCTTCTTTCTAAATGAGCGACAGAAAATTACTCAATTCTTCTTTCTCTGGGAATTTTGTAACTTTAGCTTTGTGTAAAGTGATGGTATCTGGCAGATATTCTTGTATGTTAATAATCTGATTCATAGTAGTCGAAGATACAATTTCTTTATTGCAATTACAAAGCTACAATTTTCATTCGGACTTTTGGTGATAGAGAAGGACTTTTGTCGTACACTCTCACAAATCCTCTCCTCAGTCAAAACAAAACATTTTAGTAACTTTGCAAGCTGTCAAAAACCTTTGATCAACCACCATGGATCTAATACCTTTTACGCATCTACACGTTCATTCCCAGTACTCTATATTAGACGGAGCAGCCAGTGTGGCCGATCTGGTGAAGAAAGCCAAAGATGATGGAATGAAGGCCCTGGCTCTTACCGACCACGGCACCATGTTTGGAATTAAGGCATTTTTTGATGCCTGCCGCAAGAGTGGCATCAAACCTATTTTAGGATGCGAAACTTATGTGGCGGCACGTACCATTCATCACCGGAGCGACAGTAAACTCGACGGGCGCGGCGACCATTTGATATTACTGGCTAAGAATGAAAAAGGTTATCGCAACTTGTTGAAGTTGGTTTCCATAGCCAACGTAGAGGGGATGTATTATAAACCCCGCATCGATAAAAACCTGTTGGAAAAGCACCACGAGGGACTTATAGTCACTACCGCCTGTCTGGGTGGGGAGATACCGCAAAAAATTATGGCCGGTGACATTTCAGGTGCCCGTGAATCCATTCTTTGGTATAAGGGTATCCTAGGCGATGATTTTTATCTTGAGCTGCAGCGGCATCCGGCAGAAGATTTAGAGAGCCGTCGCGATGTATATGACAACCAGGTACTGGTAAACCGCCAGCTGTTGGATTTTTCAAAGGAGCTTGGTGTAAAGGTGATTGCCGCAAACGATGTTCATTTTACCGATGCAGCCGATGCCGAAGCCCACGATCTTCTCATTTGTCTGAATACCGGGAAGGATTTTGACGACCCGAAGCGCATGCGCTACACCAGGCAGGAGTGGTTTAAAACCACCCGCGAGATGAACGAGCTCTTTGAGGATGTGCCTGAAGCGCTGATTAATACCATGGAGGTGGCCGAAAAGGTGGAGACATTCGATTTGAATTCATCGCCCATTATGCCATTTTTTCCTATCCCCGATACTTTTGGAACCGTTGAGAGTTACAGGAAAAAATTCCCTGAAGAGGCACTTATCAGTGAGTTTGGAGCAGAGCGGTATAACAGTTTGGGCGCCGATTATGAGCACCTTATCCGTGTAAAGCTGGAAGCCGATTACCTGCAGCACCTGGCTTACGAGGGTGCTAAATCGGAGGACCGTTATGGTGACCCTATTCCTGCTGAGGTAATGGACCGTCTGGACTTTGAGCTGCAGACCATTAAAACAATGGGTTTCCCGGGCTATTTTCTCATTGTCCAGGACTTTATCAATGCTGCGCGCAGCATGGGCGTACTGGTGGGGCCCGGACGAGGCTCGGCAGCCGGTTCTGCCGTTTCCTACTGTACCGGTATCACCAATATTGACCCTATAGAACACAACTTGCTGTTCGAGCGGTTCCTAAACCCCGACCGTATATCCATGCCCGATGTGGACATCGACTTCGATGACGATGGCCGTCAACTGGTGCTCGACTGGGTGACTGAAAAATATGGGCACGACAAGGTGGCACACATCTGCACCTTTGGAACCATGGCGGCACGGATGGCCATCCGTGATGTGGGACGTGTGCTTAAATTACCTCTTCCGCATACCGATCGGCTGGCCAAACTTATTCCCGACCGGCCTGGCACAAAATTGGCCAATGCTTATGAGGGGGTGTTGAAATACGAGCGGGAAACCGGAAGCCTCGAAATGGCGATTCGTAAAATTGACAGTGAGCTTAAGCAGGCCCAATCGCAGGGTAAAGCTAAACTGGAAAGCAAACTGGAGGTGTATAAAATTTTTGCCGGCCAAATAAAGATCGCCCGTGAAGGCGGTGAAGAAAAGGTGCTGAAAACCCTCGATTTAGCCTGTACCCTGGAAGGTTCAGTGCGGCATTCGGGTGTGCATGCCTGTGGCATACTGATAGGCCGCGATCCACTGGATGAGCATATCCCTCTGATGCCCACCAAAGGAGAAAACTTATTGACCACCCAATACGACGGAAACTTTGTGGAGGCCATTGGCTTGTTAAAGATGGACTTTTTGGGATTGAAAACCCTTTCGATTATCAAAGAGACTATTGAAAACATCAAACTTTCCAAAGGCATTACTATAGATGTGGACGCTCTGCCACCCCACGACGCTGCTACTTTTGAGCTCTTCAGCCGAGGTGATACCACCGCCATATTTCAGTTCGAGTCGGTGGGAATGAAAAAATATTTGCGGGCCCTTCAGCCCAACCGGTTTGAAGACCTGGTTGCAATGAATGCCTTGTACCGTCCCGGGCCCATGGAATACATCCCCGACTATGTGGCACGAAAGCATGGTACCCAAAAGATACATTACGACCATCCCATCATGGAGTCCTATCTGAAAGACACCTATGGTATCACCGTTTTTCAGGAGCAGGTAATGTTGTTGTCGCGCGCATTGGGTGGCTTTACCCGCGGTGAGTCCGACTCGTTACGCAAAGCCATGGGTAAGAAACTACCCGAGCAGATGGCAAGGCTCAAGGCTAAATTTAGCGAGGGATGTAAAAATAATGAAGCTTTCGTGGAGGGGTGCCGCCAGGAAGGAAGAGAGCCCGATGAGCTTATCGAGAAAATATGGAGGGACTGGGAAGCCTTTGCAAGTTATGCCTTCAATAAGTCTCACTCGGTGTGTTATGCCTATGTGGCCTACCAAACCGGTTATCTTAAAGCCCATTTCCCTGCCGAGTTCATGGCGGGTGTTTTAAGCCGGAATCTTAACGACATATCTAAGATCACCATTTTCATGGATGAGTGCAGGCACATGGGGCTTGATGTGCTGGGGCCTGATGTGAATGAGAGTTTTCGCAAGTTTACCGTGAACAGCAAAGGTGCCATTCGTTTTGGGATGGCCGGTATAAAAGGCGTAGGCGACGGAGCTGTGGAGGAGATTATTCGTCAGCGCCGGAAGAATGGAGCCTATAGGGACATCTACGACTTTGTGGAAAGGGTAGGATTGCAAACGGTTAACAAAAAAAACCTGGAAGCACTGGCCGGTGCCGGTGCTTTTGACGGAATGGGAGGCATTGCCCGTTCCCGGTTTTTTGCCACTATGGATGGAGAAGATGGCACTTTTATCGAGCGTTTGATTCGTTACGGTGGCCGGTTTCAGGCAGATAAGGCCAATACCCAAACCTCGCTGTTTGGAGCCGTGGACATGGTAGTGGAAGTTAAAAAACCACAGATGCCACAGGTGCCTGAATTTTCGGGTATCGAGAAGTTGAAACTGGAGAAGGAGCTCATAGGTATTTATTTATCAGCGCATCCATTGGATAGATTCCGTGTGATATTGAACCACTATTGCAATACCAGGCTTAAAGAATTTACTGATCTTAAAAGCCTGAAAGGGAAGCAGTTTATCACTGGCGGTATGATTACCGGGGTGCGTCACGGGGTGACCCGGCTTAAAGGCTCCAAATATGCGATTCTTACCGTGGAGGATTTCTCGGGTTCCTTCGATTTTGCATTTTTTGGAAGGGACTACGTTAAGTATGGCGATTACCTCCGGGAAGAAAGTAATGGCCTTTCGATCCTGATTAAAGGAAGAGTGCAGATCAGGCAGTATAAACCCGATGAGCTGGAAACTTCTTTTCAATCCATTTCGTTGCTGGACGATGTTTTGGACGATCAGGTTCGAAATATGTCGGTGAGTATCCCGCTTGATGCACTGGATGAGGCACTGGTTAACGAACTCGCTTTTCTTACCACCGAAAACAAGGGTGACGTAACCCTGCATTTCGATATTTATGACACTTCGAGTGAACGTTTAAATGTGCAGTTGCTTTCAAGGTATCTTCGTATCGACATCAGCAACGAGGTGGTAACCTTTTTTGAGGAGCGCCCCAAAATAAAAATTGCTCTGAGCTGATTTTGTCTGACGTTCGTTAAATTTTTTTTGATTTGTTTTTTATGAAAAGCAGCTAGTTTTGAACAAGAGTTCATATAAATCGTTTAATCTGTAAATCTATCATATAAATTAAAACAGCTATGACAATAGAAGTGACCGATGCCAATTTCGAGGAGTTGGTTTTAAATTCAGACAAGCCAGTAGTGGTTGACTTTTGGGCCGAGTGGTGTGGTCCCTGCCGTATGGTGGGCCCCATTGTAAAAGAACTTTCTGAAGATTATAAAGATAAGGTACTGGTGACTAAGTTGGATGTGGATTCCAATCCGGGGACCTCGGTTAAATTTGGCATCAGGAACATACCCACTATTTTGTTCTTTAAGAATGGTAAGGTAGTTGACAAACAGGTTGGGGCCGTGCCTAAAACCATTCTGGCCTCTAAACTGGATGCCCTTATATAGGATTTTTTAGTAGAGACGCACAAGTCGTGCGTCTCTACTAAAAAGAAACACAATTGTGCGTCTTTACCATTTTTTATCACTTTACCATTTCGAAAACCAATATTTCAACAATTCCTCGGCGGGTTTACCCCTTACCGATGCAGCCTTATCAAAGGCTGTATTCATATCCCGGGGCTCATATTTATCAAACCGGTCGTGGTACATATACCCATGCGATACAATGCCCTTCACGTCGGTTGTGGTTTCGTTTACCGCTTCCATAATGCCTTCATAGATATCGGCCTGCTCGTAAAAGTCCTGCTGGTAATTATTGGCCATTACATCCACGTCCAAAACGGGCTCCAGATGGCCGTAAAGGTTGGCGGCTCCATCGGCCGAAGGGGCCCAAATCCATAAAATCAGCGGTTTTTCAAGGCCGGCATATCTTTGGAGTGAAGCCAAAGCAGCTTCTTTAATAGTATTGATGTCGGGGTTAGTGGTTGGGGTAATATTGGAGAGGATAATGCCAAAGGCATCAAAAAGTCCTTTAAAAGTGTCTGTGTAACCGGCATCCTCATAGTATTCCACTTCCTGGCCACCTGCGTAGTTTTCTGAATCAAAGGGGCGGTGGGTTCCAAAATAGACAAGCTGGCCGGTATAAACTGTTTTAATCTCATTTATCATATTGCTCCACAGAGTGTTGTAGCGTTGCTCCGATGAAAAGGCTGCAGGCGATGTGGCATAGTTCAGGCCGTGGCCCAGCGAAATGTATTTAACCCCTTTGTTTTGTGCAGTTTGTGCATAAAGCATCAGGTATCTGGTGTATTCGCTAAACCAGTCGTCCCAAAATTTGTCGCTGAGTTTGGAGCCGCTGAATACAATCTCATTAAATCCTTTATTGTCCAGGCGTTCCTCATCGTGGGGCCACACACCGAACCACCACATAAAATCCAGGTGATTTGCTTTGGCTCCATCGGTCAGGTTTTCATATTGCAACGGACTCAGCATATCCCAGGGGTAGGTGGTGTTGGCCGTGGTGCTCATCTTAACAGAATCGTTACCGGCAACGGTTATAAATACCGGATCGAAAACGGTCACCAAGTTGGCATTCATAGCATCCAAACGTTCAAAGGTAGATGTAAACCCATCGGGATAAAGGTCCTGGCCCATCCAGGGGCCCGCATCAAACAGCGACACACCCTTAATAAACCCGGCAGGTTTAGCGGTGATGTTTTGAGGCTTCTGATAGGTGAAAAGTTCCATTTCCTCATTTAAAGGGGCACTCACGTCAAAGCTGTAAAGCAGCGGAATGTCATTTTGAGTGGCTGCCGTTTTTAAAGAGTAATGGCCCGCTTCCAGAGCCGCTGCCAACAAAAAGTCACCCCCGCTACCGGTGGTTACCGAAACATCGTTTAAAACAATTTCGATACCATTGAGCAGGCTGTTGTCGTTACGGCTTTTCAGGATGCCTTTCAGGGTAACGGCCAGGGTGGGGGCCACCAGGTTGAAGGTAACAGAGGCACTGGTCTCAAGGTTATCCGAGGTTTCGGCTTTCACTTTTAAAGTGTAGCTCCCGGGTGGGTTATCGGTAATATTGGTGGCGTCCCACTTGAAGTTGAATGGGGCTTTTTCGGTATAACCCATAGATTGGTCATTGATTATAAAATCAACCATGCGAACCTTTTCCGCGGGCGAAACCGTAGTCTCAATGTTAATTTGGCTGCCTGCCTCGAAGGTGGCTCCCTGGGCCGGTTTCACGATGGTGATTTTAGGGGCTTCCGGTTGGGTGAGTTCTTCGGTCTCTTTTTCGTCCGGAGGCAATTCATTATCATCGCCACAGGCTGTAGCCATTAGCAGGAAAAAGAGGCTGCCAATAAGCAGAATAGGTTTTAATTGTTTCATTTTTGACGTTTTTACTATAGGAAATAAAAATCCTAAGTGAATGTTAATGTTTGTACGTCAAAGAATGGGAAAAGTTATTTTAAGGATATAGTTAATTCGATAGTTTTTAAGCATGTTGTCCCCCTATCCCAATATTGTGCCTACAATAGTGGCCGACATTAGTGAGGCCAGGGTACCGGCCAGAAGAGCGCGCATGCCCAATTGTGAAAGCATCACCCGCTTACCCGGAGCCAGAGCACCTATGCCGCCTATCTGGATGCCTATGGAGGCAAAATTGGCAAAGCCACAAAGCATATAGGTGGCCATGATAATGGACTTGTTGTGGACAAAGGCGCCGGCCTCCTTCAGATCGGCCAGGCTTACATAACCAATAAACTCAGTCATTATTAGTTTTTCCCCCAACACCCGTCCTACCAGGTCAATGTCCTCCGCACCTACACCGAGCATCCACATTAATGGAGCAAAGGCATATCCCAGGATAAACTGAAGAGAAAGCTCGTTGTATTCACCGCCTGTCAGGGCGGTTATGGAGTTGTTGAGACTGGTCCAATCACCTATTTTTATAAATATAAAGTTTGCCATAGCTATCAAACCTATAAAAACAAGCAGCATCCCGGCCACATTTACCGCAAGTCTAAGGCCTTCGGATGTTCCGTTGGCGATGGCATCCAGCACATTTTTCCCTATTTTTTCTTTGGAGACATCCACCTCTTTCAAAATCTCATTGGTTTGGGGGAGTATCATTTTAGAGATTACGATCACCCCGGGAGCCGCCATTATAGAAGCGGCCAGCAGGTGTTTGGCATAGATCAGCTCCTGTGCCGGATCGCCTCCGCCTAATACTTTAATGTAAACAGCAAGCACGCCTCCGGCTAATGTAGCCATGCCACCGGCCATTACCAGCAGCATCTCCGAGCGGTTCATCTTTTCAAGATAAGCTTTAATCATCAGCGGCGACTCGGTTTGTCCTAAAAAAATATTGCCTGCTACCGACAGGCTTTCGGCCCCCGATAGGCGCAGTAATTTGCTCATGCCCAGGGCCAGCCAGTAAACCACTTTTTGGATGATGCCAAAATAAAACAGAATGCTGGTGAGTGCTGAAAAGAAGATGATAGTAGGTAAAATGGTGATAGCAAAACTCAGCAGGGGCGGCTCTATTACACCTGTACCGAAGCTTTTAAAGAGAAACTGGGTGCCGGCATCGGTGAAGCTGAGTATTTTTACAAAACCGCGCCCCACCACATCAAAAACACTTTGCACCAAAGGTATATATAAGATGCTAACGGCCAGAATAATCTGGATGGCCAGCCCGGTTCCCACGACCTTCCATGAGATGGCCCGCCGGTTGCTGCTGAAGAGCCACGCTAATAGCAGTAAAAAAAGCATCCCGACTAAACCGCGAAGCAGACTTACCAGGCTAAAGCCGGCACCCGATGAAACCACCGGCTGGTTGGCAAAAGCGGCAGCAGGTAAAAATAAAAGCGTCAGAACAGAAAGGATCTTTAAAAGAGAGGATTTTTGTAATATTCGATTCATTGGATAAGTTTATGAGGTTGAATCACTGGCTCTTGCGCCGTTTTAACTCATCGCGTATTTCCGATGCTTTCTCGTAATCTTCCTTCTCTACGGCAAGGGTAAGTAATTTTTGCAGTTCCTGGTTGCTTTTGTTGGAGAGAGGGCTGCCCGACGGACGGTTTTTTCCGGCCGGCTGTTCGGTTTTGGGTTCATCATGCTCTCCGAAGTCAAGCACGATACCGGCCTTTTGGAGAATCTCTTCGTAGGTGAAAATGGGGCAGTTGAACCGCAACGCCAGCGATACAGCGTCAGAAGTGCGGGAATCGATGCGTACCACTTCGTCTTTATAAAGACAAACCAGCTCGGAAAAGAAGATGCCCTCTTCCAGTTTGTAGATAATAACTTCTAAAATATTGATTTTGAAGGCGCGCGAAAAATTTAAAAACAGATCGTGTGTAAGGGGTCTGGGTGGTTCAAGTCCTTCTAACTTTATGGCAATCGACTGCGCTTCTACTGCGCCGATAATAATAGGAATGCGGCGCTCTCCTTCTTCTTCAGCCAGCACCAAAGCATAGGCACCCGATTGAGTTTGAGAGTAGGAGAGGCCTAAAATGTTCAGTTTTACTTTTTTCTTATCCATATACAGATATTCAGCATTCGCTAATTCCTTTGAAAAACAAATATATGAATTTGTTTTGACAATATTTTAGGGTTTATAGGATGGTTTTCTGAAGGGGATTAATTAAACGTGTTTTACTGTTTTTGTTGATCAGTGGTAATGTCAGTAGAGAAAGAAATCCGGTGATTATAATCATGCCATTGAGTGAGCCGTGTACCAGCAGCGCAAAGGCTGCCGATTGGGGCTCTGCAACACCGTAAAACATGAGTGTGGTGATAACCATGAAATGCCAGGGGCCAATGCCTCCCTGCACTGGGGCTACCATCCCAAAGCTTCCAAGCACAAATACTGCCAGTCCGGCTCCCGGTCCCAGATGAGAGGTGAAGGGGAAGGCCCAAAAGCAAACATAAATCATAAAAAAATAAAATATAAAGATCAGGATGGTATGAATGAAAAACAGTGGCTTATTCTTTACCTTCTTATAGGAGAGCAATCCCTCTTTAAATTTCTCCCAAAGACCGGTCACCTTATAGAAAATCCGGCTTTTAGCAATGCGTCGTCTAAATATTATTAAAAGCAGGATCAATGTAATAAAGGTGAAAACAACTATTGGTGACGAAAAAAATGAGGTGATTGCCGAAACATCAATCTTATTTTCAACAAATTCGGTCAGCAATCGGTATTGGACTATGATAAGCAGCCCCAGCGAAAGCAAAAGCATAATCATATCCAGGATGCGTTCGGTAACCACGGTGCCCACCAGCCGTGTAAAGGAGATGCCCTCGTACCGTGTGAGTACGGCACACCGCGATATTTCTCCCATGCGGGGAATGGCCAGATTGGCCAGATAACCAATCATAACTGCCAGGAAAGTGTTGAGGGTGCCGGGTCTTTTGTCCACAGGCTCTATCAGCATCTGCCAGCGCAGCGTTCGGCTGAAATGGCTTAGGAGCCCAATAATCAGCGAAAGTAAAATCCAGCCATACCCCACATCTTGTTTAAGTATCTTAATCAAGTCTTGTGGGTCCTGATCTTTGTATAGCCACCAGAGTATTCCGACCCCTAATGATAAAAAAAGCAGGAATCGGATTCCGCGGGCAATCTTTGTTTTCATTCTATGCGTTTAATCAGGTTCCCTCTGTGAGTGAATGCTCTGAAGTTTGATTTTTGTGTTTGCTTTAATTAAACCTTGCCGCAGAATAACACCTTCCGCCGGAAAATCTTACCTTTGTATTCAAACAAAAGTGCAATTTTAACAAATGTAAGTCTTTTAGCCAAATCCATTCATTTTCTGGTTAAGCATTCTGCAATTATGGACGATGAAGAAAGTAAGAGCAAAAAAACATCTTGGGCAACACTTCCTCAACGATCAGCACATTGCGATGCAAATAGTGGAGGCATTACCGGCCCACCCTTCAACAGTTATTGAAGTAGGCCCTGGCATGGGCGTTTTAACCCGGCATCTTATACAAATCGGGGACATTGATCTTTGGCTGGCCGAGATTGATGCCGAATCGGTAACCTACCTGCATCACCACTTTCCCCAACTGTTATCAAAAACAATTGCAGGCGATTTTTTAAAACTTGACCTGAAGGTCTATTTTACCGGGTCATTTTCTGTGATTGGTAATTTCCCCTATAACATCTCCAGTCAGATATTTTTTAAAGTACTGGAATATCGTTCGCAGGTTGCATCGGTTACAGGCATGGTACAGCGTGAGGTGGGGCGGCGGCTCACGGCACCTCCTGGCAGCAGGGAATACGGAATACTGAGTGTATTGATGCAGGCTTTTTATGATCCCGAATACCTTTTTACGGTGGATGAGCATGTTTTTTCTCCTCCTCCCAAAGTAAAATCGGCGGTGGTACGGTTTACACGAAACGACACCACGCAGCTTGCATGTAATGAAAAGCTCTTTTTCAGAGTGGTGAAAACGGCATTTAATCAACGTCGCAAAACCTTGCGAAACAGTTTAAAAGCTATGGGGATAGTTCCGGCAGATATGGGACTTGACGAGCTGTTGCAAATGCGGCCCGAACAATTATCGGTGGAGCAATTTACAACGCTGACCAATCATATTGAACCGCTACTGGAGGCAGCAGGTGGTCCGTCAAAAGCCGGAGTAAATAAATAACAAATCCTACATCTAAAATTGTGCAGCATATATAAACCTCAGGATTATGGCCAATTTTGAACTTACCAGGGAATTTGTCGATCAATTACGGGAATTGATTGAAAAGAAGGATGACAAAGCCATCAGTAATATTCTTGAGGAACTTCACCCGGCCGATATTGCCGAGATTTATGACGAGCTGAACATCGAGGAGGCCAAATACCTTTATTACCTGGTCAGCGATGAAGTGGCTGCCGATGTGCTTATTGAACTGGAAGAGGGAGAACGCGCGCGTTTTTTGGAGTCACTCCCCAGTGATGTTATCGCACGACGCTTTATTGGTCAGATGAACTCGGATGATGCCGCCGACGTAATGGGTGCTCTCGACAATGAACGGCAGCAGGAGGTGCTCTCCTACGTGGAGGATGTGGCCATGGCCGGCGACATTGTGGATCTGCTGAGCTACCACGAGGATACAGCCGGTGGCCTGATGGCCAAGGAGCTTATTAAAGTAAAGGAGAACTGGAGCATCCCTACCTGCCTGCGCAGTATGAGACGGCAGGCCGAGGAGGTGGATGAGGTCTATTATGTGTATGTGGTGGATAACAACGGGGTGCTTAAAGGCACTATTTCACTTAAAAAAATGTTGTTGAGCCCTGCCAGTACAGTGGTGAAGGATATTTACAATGCCGATGTCATTTCGGTGAGGGTAGATGTACCTTCAGAGGAGGTGAGTAACATTATGGATAAATACGACCTGGTGGCACTGCCGGTGGTGGATGCCGCCGGGAGGTTAAAGGGGCGCATTACCATTGACGATGTGGTGGATGTAATGCGCGAGGAGGCCGAACGCGATTATGCCATGGCTTCGGGTATTACCAGCGGTGTTGTTGCCTCAGACAGCGTGTGGTTGCTTACCCGTGCCCGGATTCCCTGGTTGTTTATCGGGCTGCTGGGTGGTTTGTTGGGTTCGCGCGTGGTGGGCAGCTTTGTAGGTGTTTTGGACATCTACCCGCAGTTGGCTTTCTTCATGCCGCTTATCGCCGCCATGGGAGGAAATGTAGGTATTCAATCCTCGGCCATCGTGGTGCAATCGCTGGCCGCCGGAACCATGGGCTTAGACACGCCGTTTCGCAAGCTGTTAAAGGAGTTTAGTGTGGCTCTGCTCAATGCTTCGGCACTGGCCACGATAGCTTTTGGTTACAATACACTGATAGGGTCCCACCAGGCGTTGACTTTTACTGTATCGGGAGCTATGTTTTCGGTGGTAGTGTTCGCCTCCATCTTTGGTGCTCTGGTGCCTCTGCTGCTTAATAAAATGAAGATAGATCCTGCAGTGGCTACCGGGCCTTTTGTCACTACCCTGAACGATATTATCGGCATGGCTATTTATTTAACCATTGGTACTTTTTTTTATGCCTCGCTCACCTGAAAAAAAAATGTGATGGATGCTTTGTATGTAGATGTGATTCTGCCTTTGCCTCTGCCGCGCCTTTTTACCTACCATGTGCCCAATGATTTGGGGGAGCGGGTGGAAGAAGGGATGAGAGTGGTGGTGCCCTTTGGACGTAAAAAGCAGTACTCGGGTATTGTGTTTGCAATGCATGGCAATAAACCACAGGATTATGATACCAAGCCGGTTATTACAGTTTTAGACCGCCAGCCCATCGTCAATGGGTGGCAACTTCAGTTCTGGAGCTGGATGGCGCAATACTATCAGTGTGCCTTGGGGGAGGTCTATAAAGCCGCGTTGCCCTCGGGATTAAAATTGGAGAGCGAAACACGTATTTACTACAATCCCGATTATGAGCAGGAGGGCGATCTGCCGAAGAAAGCATTGGCGATAATCGGTTTTTTGAGCAGCAAAAAAGTGGCCTCCCTGCAGGAGATCAACGACTATGCCGGCGTGAAAAATGCAATGCCTCTGCTGAAAGAGCTTTTTGAGGTGGGTGCAGTTTTCGTTACCGAACGACTGAAAGAGGGTTTCAGACCCCGTGCTGAAAATTATCTGAAGCTGGCCGGGGCTCTGACTTCTGAGGAGGCGCTGCGCCAAACCTTTGAGGCGCTGCAAAAGGCTCCCAGACAACTTCACCTGTTGATGCTTTTCTTACAAAAATGCGGTGGTTTTGGGGAAGCTTCAAAAGGGAAAAGCGTGTCGAGAAAGGTGCTGCTGGAAATGGAAAAAACCGGGGGAGGAGCACTTACTCAACTTCTCAAAAAAGGAGTGTTGGAGCAGTTTGCCAAAGTGGTGGACCGCATTGATATAGAGGATATGGAGGTGGTCGTTAAAAACGCCTTCACCTCCCACCAGGCAAAGGCCTACACCGAAATAGAGGAAGCATTTACCCGAAAAAACGTAGTTCTTTTTCAGGGGGTTACCTCCAGCGGCAAAACAGAAATTTACATTCATCTGATAGAAAAATATCTGGAGAAAGGTGAGCAGGTGCTCTATCTGCTTCCCGAAATAGCACTCACCACCCAGATTACGGTTCGCCTGAAGCGGCATTTTGGAAACCGGCTGGGCATTTATCATTCCAAATACAGCAACGAAGAGCGTGTTGAGGTCTGGCTGGACCTGCTGGAGCAGAAAACCTATCAGGTGATACTGGGTGTGCGTTCCTCCATATTCCTTCCTTTTAGTAACCTGGGGCTGGTGATTGTGGACGAAGAGCACGAATATTCTTTTAAGCAGTTCGACCCTGCCCCGCGCTATCACGCCCGTGATTCTGCCATCATGCTGGCCCATCAGTTTGGCGCTAAAGTGCTGCTGGGCACCGCTACGCCGTCCATCGAAAGTTATTACAATGCACAGACCCAAAAGTATGGCTTGGTAAAGCTACACAAGCGCTTTGAAGACCTTCAGATGCCGCGCATTATAGTTGCCGATATTCAGGAGGCCCGGAGGCGTAAACAGATGAAGTCGCTCTTCTCTCCTGAACTTTTTCAACAAATAGAGGATGCGCTGGAGCGAAAGGAACAGGTGATTCTGTTCCAAAACCGGCGGGGCTTCTCCCCTTATCTGGAGTGCGGGGTGTGTGGCTGGGTGCCGCGCTGCAAATACTGCGATGTAAGTATGACCTATCATAAAAAGATGAACCATCTGATTTGTCACTATTGCGGACATACCGTCACTTCGCCGGCAACGTGCAGCGCCTGCGGAAGCCCCGCGCTTTCGACCAGGGGATTTGGCACCGAGAAGGTAGAAGAGGAGATTGAGCTGCTCTTTCCTTCGGCCCGGGTTGCCAGGATGGATTTCGATACCACGCGCAGCAGGAAGGCCTATCAGCAGCTTATCTCCGGGTTTGAAAACGGACTTCTTGACATTCTAATTGGTACACAAATGGTCACCAAAGGTCTGGATTTCGATAACGTGAGCCTGGTGGGCATACTCAATGCCGATAATATCTTAAACATGCCTGATTTCAGAGCCTTTGAAAGAGGATACCAGATGATGGCGCAGGTGAGTGGTCGTGCCGGGCGAAAAAACAAACAGGGCACGGTGGTATTGCAAACGTCTCAACCGCAGCATCCCATTGTGCAGCAGGTGATAGAAAACGATTATGAGGGCATGTACCGGGAGCAGTTGCAGGAGCGGGAAGCCTTTCGATATCCGCCTTTTTACCGACTTATTTATATCCTGCTGAAGCATAAAAACCGATCGGTGGTTGATCGTGCAGCTCAGGCGCTGGAGCAAAAACTTACCTCCATATTTGGCAGCCGGGTGCTGGGGCCACAGGAGCCACCGGTAGGGCGGGTACAAAATCTTTTTTTGACCCGTCTGGTGCTGAAAATTGAACGAAGTGCATCTGCCGAAAGAGCTAAGTTATTGCTTCAAAAGCAGCTTTTTTCTGTTTTGGCGGAGCCCCGGTGGCGGTATGTCACCATTCAGGTTGATATAGACCCGTTTTGAGGGTTTAAACTGGTTTTTCCTAATAAAAGATTATCTTTGGCTGTTGTAAAAAAGTAGCGGGATTTACTTTTGCAGTCTGAATAAAATATATTTTATATGGGTAAAATAATTGCGTTAGCTAACCAGAAAGGGGGCGTGGGGAAAACAACCACGGCCATTAACCTTGCGGCAAGTCTTGCGGTACTCGAATATAAGGTGCTGGTAGTGGATGCTGATCCACAGGCCAATGCCACTTCAGGTTTGGGCTTCGATCTGAACGAAGTGGAAACGAGTATCTACGAGTGCATTGTGGATAAGGAAGACCCCAAAACGGCTATCCTCTCTTCAGATGTGGAAAATTTGTTTCTGTTGCCCTCGCACATCGACCTTGTAGGCGCTGAAATAGAGATGCTGAATATGCCCAATCGCGAAAAAGTATTGAAAGAGGTTATTTCCGTGGTAAAAGACGATTATGACTTCATCCTGGTGGACTGCTCACCATCTCTGGGACTGATAACAGTGAATGCACTTACAGCTTCCGATTCGGTGATTATTCCCGTTCAGTGTGAATATTTTGCCCTGGAGGGGCTTGGGAAGTTGCTTAACACTATTAAGATAATCCAAAACAGGCTTAATCCGGAACTGGAGATAGAGGGTTTTTTGCTTACCATGTACGACTCGCGGCTAAGATTATCGAACCAGGTGGTGGAGGAGGTGCAGAAACATTTTCAGGATATGGTGTTTGAAACCCTTATTATGCGAAATGTGAAGCTGAGCGAAGCCCCCAGTTATGGCAAAGCGGTGGTGATGTATGATGCTACCTCAACAGGAGCCGTGAATTACCTGAATTTGGCCCACGAATTGATACAAAAAAATCAAGCTCTTTTAGATAAGAGGAAAAATAGATAAGACACTTAAAATGGCTAGAAAACAAGCACTGGGGCGTGGCTTGGGGGCACTTATCGACAGCTCAATAGAGATGTCGCAACCCAAGCCGGCAGCTTCAATTAACGAGATTCCACTTGATAAAATTGATGCAAACCCCTGGCAGCCCCGCTCAGGATTTGATGAGGAAAGATTGAACGAACTGGCAGCTTCCATTCGTGAGATAGGCATTGTGCAGCCGCTCACCTTGCGTAAAGTGATGGGGGGCAGGTATCAACTAATTGCCGGAGAGCGCAGGTTCAGAGCAGCCAAATTGGCGGGGCTCGAAGCTTTGCCGGCCTATATTCGTGATGCCGAAGACGATGCCATGCTTGAAATGGCTCTGGTAGAGAATATTCAGCGCGAAGACCTCGATCCTATTGAAGTGGCCATCAGTTATCAGCGCCTGATCGAGGAGTGCAATCTTACTCAGGAGAGCCTCTCCGACCGCATCGGGAAAAAGCGGTCAACCATTGCCAACTTCCTTCGCTTGTTGAAACTCCCCGCCGAAATTCAGTTGGGATTACGCGAGAGCCAAATTACCATGGGCCATGCCCGTGCGCTCATCACCCTAAAGGAGCCCCGCACTCAGTTAAAGATGTTTGAAAGAATCATCAAGAACGACTACACGGTACGTAAGGTTGAGAGTCTGGTGCGCGAAAAGGGTCAGGCGGGTGACAAAGCTAAGCCGGGATCTGCCGAAAAAGATTCCTCTGCCGAATACCAGCAATTGAAGCAGCAGATATCTAACTTTTTTAAAACAAATATCCAGTTTACACGAGGCACCCGCGGTAACGGGAAAATAGTGATTCCATTCAGATCAGACGAAGAGCTCGAGAAAATTATAAATATACTTGACAAAGCTAACTCGTAGGTGTAAATTGATTACAGAAGATGAATAGCAGTTCGTGGATTTGGAGATTTGCTTTCAAGTGCATCGTTTATTGGGTGCTGCTTCTGGCGGTTGCTCCCAGGCAGGCAGAGGCACAAGGGGTGGTGGCGGATACCGGCAGGGTAATCATCGCAGATACCACCGAGACTCTTAAGCCCAAAGAGGTTGAGCGAAAGGAGCGGGTACATTCGCCGCATAAAGCTACCTTTTATTCAGCCATATTGCCTGGGATGGGTCAGATTTATAATAAAAAATACTGGAAAGTGCCCATTCTCTATGCCGGAATTGGTGCGTTGGCTTATTCCATCTCTTTTAATAGCACCAACTACGACAAATATAGGAGTGCCTACCGTGATTTTTTGCTGGGTGACCCCGGGAACAAATCCTACATAAAGGTAATTCCGACAACACTCACCGTCGAAGATGTTGAGGGACAATACCGGCAATGGTTTCAGGATGCGCTTAACAACAAAAAGAAGTATTACAAGCGGTACCGCGACTTGAGTTATATTGGCATGGTGGCCATATATGTGCTCAATCTGGTGGATGCTACGGTAGATGCACATTTTTACGATTTTGACGTGAGTGATGATCTCTCTTTGCAAATTCAACCGGTAATGATGGAACCCGACCAGGTATTTGGCAATAAGGTGGGGCTAAAGTTGTCGTTGAGGTTTTAGGATTTATTTTCTTATCCCGGCTGTTGAAATCTGGCCATGATGCAACATTCCTTTTGAGGAAGCGTATGGGTATTGGTGTCAGGTTATCATTGAATTAAAACTGTATTGATTATGAAGGTATTTATGGGTGGTTTAATAACGGGTATTTTGTTGCTCCTTAGCTCATGGGCTGTCGGGCAAGCCTCTGATGCAGAGGAGATGAATCTGGAAGTGGAGCGAGAGGCCCGTTACTTTGCCCGCTCGCTGGATAGTTTGGTGAATGTGTGGTATGTAAATGCCAGCGCTACTAACCTGGTGGTTGATTCCATTCCCATGGACTCTTTATTGTTGTTGTCCGATTTGCCTGACTCGGTTTATATTCAAAGACTGGAGGCGATAGTGTCGCCCTTTGAATTTTCATACAACGATAAAGTGAAAGCCTACATCCGGCTGTACACCCAACGGCGGCGTGAACAGGTGGAGGTGATGCTGGGTCTGGCAGAGTACTATTTCCCCATTTTCGAGACCGAGCTTGATGCACAGGGGCTTCCGCTGGAGCTTAAATATTTGCCGGTTATTGAGTCGGCACTCAATCCCAGGGCGCTCTCCCGCGCAGGTGCTTCAGGTCTCTGGCAGTTCATGTATTACACCGGCAAGCGCTATGGCTTACAGGTAGATTCCTACACCGACGAACGACGCGATCCGGTTAAATCTACCCGGGCTGCCGTAAGCCATCTTTCGGACCTGTACGATATTTATGGTGACTGGCAACTGGTGATTGCTGCCTACAACTGCGGTGCCGGCAATGTTAACCGGGCCATTCGCCGAAGTGGCGGTAAACGGAACTTTTGGGAGATTTTTTACCGTCTGCCCAGAGAAACCAGAGGTTATGTGCCGGCTTTTATTGCCGCCGCCTACACCATGACCTATCACCTGGAGCATAATTTGATTCCCAGACCTGTAGAATTGCCAATGGCCACCGATACCGTGATGATTAGTCAACCGCTGCACTTTAGCCAGGTAGCCGATGTCCTGAACATTCCCATCGAACAGATTAGGGATATGAATCCCCAGTACCGTCTCGATATTATACCGGCCAAAACAAGGAGTTACCCGTTGCGTCTGGCTTTTGATCAATCTACTTTGTTTGCCTCTTTCGAGGACTCAGTATTGAGCTTCCAGAGAGAGAAATATTTTCCCGATAATCAGTTGGTGGTGAAACCAAGTTTGACCCAATATCCCACTGCCGTGCCGGCAGGGAAGGATAAGGTATATTATACTGTGAAGTCGGGTGATGCCATTGGCTTAATTGCGGAGTGGTTCAATGTTTATACCTCCGATTTGTGCTACTGGAATAATATACATCACAATCTTATAAAGGTAGGACAGAAGCTGGTGATTTATGTTCCCAAAGGAAAAGCTGATCATTATGAGCGCATTGCCCAGTCAAAAAGCGGACGTTCAAACATCGCATCACCTTCTTCAGTGGTGGCAGCATCGGGTGGTAACGATGGCGATTTTATCTACCATACCGTAGGCAACGGCGACAGTGTGTGGTCCATCGCCCGCATGTATCCCGACGTAACCGATCAGGATATTCTTCGGCTCAACAATATCAGCGACAGTCGAAAAATTAAGCCCGGACAAAGGTTGAAGATCAAGCCCAAATCGTGAAATAGTATTCAAATTGGCAGACTTTTTGCAGCCGCAAATAGTTGTTTGACTGGACGAATTTATGTAATGTGGCTGGAAAAGTGATATCCACAGATTTACACAGATTTTAGGCCGATAGCCTTTGGGTTGAGGTGCGGTTATGTCCCTAAGGTTAAATCCGGATAATTTGAGTTGTTATTTATTTTGAGAAACTATGTTTACATCCCCAATTTTTATCATATTCATCTTCTTTCTGCTTTTGAGCTGGATCGTAAGCTCGCAGTTGAAGAGTCGCTTTCAGAAGTATTCTAAAGTTCCCATCGACGGAGGTCTGTCCGGTCGGGAGATTGCCGAGAAGATGCTGCGCGACAATGGAATTAACGATGTTCGGGTAATATCGGTAAAGGGACAGTTGTCCGATCATTACAATCCTGCCAACAAAACAGTGAATCTGAGCGAAGGCGTATTTGATGGTCGCAGTGTGGCTTCGGCCGCGGTGGCTGCCCATGAATGCGGGCACGCCGTACAACATGCCCGTGCCTACGCCCCGTTAAAATTACGGTCGGCACTGGTACCCATCCAAAATGTAAGTTCTAAAATATTGAATGCCATCTTTATCATGATGTTTTTTGGAGCTTTCTTACTCCCCAGCTTCCTCTCGTTCGATGTGGCACTGCAAATCATCATTGCCTGTTACGCGGTGTTTACACTGTTTGCAGTTATCACCCTTCCGGTGGAGATAAATGCCAGCCAACGCGCGTTGGCCTGGCTCAGCTCATCCGGTATCACCAGTGGACGCACCCACGGCCAGGCTAAAGACGCCCTCAAATGGGCCGCCTATACATATGTGGTGGCTGCGCTTTCGGCTTTGGCCATGCTGGCTTACTACCTGATGCTATTTATGGGCCGGAGAAACTAAGGTCTTTACCAATAATTGGCAATTTGAGATGTGCAATTGGCGATGCGCGGTTTATCAAATGTTATATCGCTGGTCGGCTCCCCGCTGCTGCGGAGCTCTGTCGTAGCGGGTTTTTCTCACTGTGTTAGCGGGTTCTTTTCACTGTCGCAGCAAGGTCTCCACTCTATCGCATCAAGGTCTCCACACCGTCGCAGTGGGGTCTCCACACTGTCGCAGCGGGGTCTCCACACTGTCGCAGCGGGGTCTCCTTTAGGGACCCCGCGGTCAAAAAGCTTCATTCCTCAAACAGCATGGTATAGGGAGTGATTTTTGATTTAATTCCAGGATTATATTTTCATATAACTTCAGGCTTCTGTGTGGATAGTCAATCGGGTTTTCGACCAGCTTCCATCTCTTGCTGCACGGATTGTTATGAATGTAGTTTAGCTTTTGCTCTATGAACCGTTTGCTTTCACATTGTTTGGCATCGAAACTATGCGCAAAAACCCGGTGTAATTGTCCTTTCTCACTCTCTCTGGTGGCGAGGCCTTCCTCAAGCTGACAGAGTATCTTTTGCTGGTTAAGCATTTCCAGCCTTTGAATAATACCATAAGCCATAAATCTTTTTCCATTTGAGACTAGAGCGTTTATGGACTGCTCACCGTTTTTTAACGCTATTAAAGCGTGAACATGGTTTGGCATAACAACGTAGCCTGTGATTTGATGTCCTTTTTCAATGAGGACATCAAACCATCTATAGACCAGATCGTAACTGTCGGTT
>JACDJA010000442.1_pt1 | contig 48298 bp, 40 predicted proteins | sample 7449241 | NCBI WGS metagenome assembly JACDJA01 (sample SAMN14253289, study PRJNA609438) | sludge metagenome | isolation source: initial anaerobic sludge | collected 2018-12-20 | reverse complement strand
GCCAAGGCGCACGTGTTCGAGTACATCGAGGTTGACTACAATCGAAACCGCCTCCACTCGACGCTGGGCTATCTCAGCCCGGAGCAGTTCGAGCAGGCAAACGCTGCTTAGGCGGGTGTCCGTGAAACGGGGGCAGGATCAACCAGCCTCCCCAGCAACAAGCCCTGGGCACGACTCACCGCCACCATCTGCCCGGACAGCGCCGCCAGATCAAAGCGCCAGTTCGGCCAGTCGCCGGCCTGCCAGATATAGGTGTAATCGCCGTGTTTCATGCGGTCATTGTGCCTGGGTTTGTCACAGACGCAAGCCAATCACCGCATATTTCGCGTCGAATGTGGCATCTATTCGCCGCATGATCTGCTTCGGGACTTCCGCTGTCCGTGGGCCTCAACCGATTCCGACTTCTCCGAGTCTCAGCTGCAAGGCTCACGGCTGAAGCAGTCCACTGACACCTCCGGGGTGTGCACGCATGCATGGAGGTCTGCCCTTCATGCCCCGCCGCCGGGATTGCCGGCGCACTGCAACATCGGGGAGGGCAGCCAGACCTGCGGATGCACCAGCGTGGCCCCTGCTGCCAACAATTGCCGTTGTGTCAGACAGGCTGCCACGGAAACCCGCCATGAGAATGCACTGTCTGGTCGCTCTGACCGCCGCGCTGCTGATGTCTGCCCTGCCCGCACGCGCTGGGGAATTGCCCCTGGGCTCGCCCTATGTGCTCCTGGAGCGCACCGACCTGGCCTATGCCGGCATCGGCAGTATCGGCGCGCCGGTCAATCTTGGCGGTGGCGAGGGAATGCTCGAACTGGAAGGCGTCGCGGGCGGGATCACACTGGCGCTGCTGTATTGGCATGGCATCGACATCCAGGACCCTGGCAATGGATACAGCGGCGGCAATGCCGACTATGACGAAGCCGATATCGTGTTCGACGGACACCCCATCACCGGCACACGCGTGGCGGGCAAGGGCTACAACAACAATTGGGGCGGCGCCGCCACCCCGGACAAGTTCAGTGCCGCGCTCTATCGTGCCGATGTCACCGAATTGGTCCAAGGCTCCGGCAGTTACAGCATCAGCGGATTGGCCGATGGTGCCGGTCACAGCGCCAGCGGCGCTTCGCTGATCGTGTTCCACGACGATGGCAATGAGTTCAATGATCTCCGGGTGACGCATTACGAGGCGATGGACAGCAACTGCGTGCCGGCAGGCGAAGAAAACTGGAACGCCCGATTGTGGCTGGATTACACCGGAGGGCAGGCGGAACTGGTAGTGCATGCCGCCGATGGCCAGTCCGGCCTGCCGGACGGAGACTACCGGGTAAGGGTATTCCCCGGCCTGCTGCCCAACGAATCCAGCGAGATCGTTTTCCGCGACCCGCATACCGACGGACTTCCGCTGTGGGGAGGCCTGAGCGTACCGCGCATGACCTTTCCACGGCCCGGAAGCGGTGCCGGCCTGTGGGATGTGCGCCACCTCGACATCACGCCCACACTGCAGAAGCCGGGGCGCTACTACCTCTACGGGCGGGACATCTATTACAACGACTGCGTCTCGCTGCTGGTGGTGCAAGTGGTGCAGTCCGCGCCCGGAAAACCACCGGCAATCGTGCCGGCTGAACATGATTTCGGCGATCTCGCCCCCACGACCACATCGCTGGCAGAACGTTTCACCTTCACCAACCGGCAGAACGACACGATCGCTGTTGGCAACGTGATCGGTGGCCATGCCGTGTATTCGATCACGGACAACACATGCACCGGCATGGCGCTGGCCCCCGGTGCAACCTGTACGCTGGACGTGCGATGCACACCGAGTGTGGCGCGACAGGACTACCAGGCATCCCTGCGGATCGCCTGGACCGACGCTTTCGGCGAGCCCTGGGAGAGCCGGGCCTTGCTGTTTTGTTCCGGTGTCAGTGATGCGCCGCATGGACGCCTGACCGTGGACCCGCCCAATGCCTGGTTCGGCGTGGTGAGTTGGGGTGGGCATTCACCTCCCATGCGCTTCACCGCCCATAGCACCGGCACGGTTCCCGTGACGATGCAGGCAGCGCGGTTCTTTGGCACCCACGCCAGCTCCTTCCGGCTGATGCACGACGGCTGCAACGGCCTTACGCTGCCACCGGGTCAGCAATGCACCGTGGACGTGCAGTTCCGACCCACGGCGGGAACCGGCCTGCTGGTTCGCCAGGCCACGATGGAGTTCAACTTCAGCGCCAGCGAACCGAAGCACCTGCCACGCCCGGTGGTGCTCGCCGGCACCGTAGTGGTCGACAACTCGGCGATATTCCGCAACGGATTCGAAACCAACTGAAGCGATGAGGCGGCCGTGCGTGCACCGTGGCCGCCGCCGTTCCGGCATCGGCTTCCTTCAGGATCGCCGCGATCTGATGCTGTGCGGTGTGGCGGCGCAGGCTGCCTGTGTCGACAACGTGGTGCCGGCGAGCAGTTTCGCGCATAGCGACTCCCCGCGGGCCAACCTGTCGCCGCCGCGCTTCTATACTGGCGCGATGACCGCCCACGACTCCGAACGCTTCCAGCTGGTCTCCCCCTTCGACCCCGCCGGCGACCAGCCGCAGGCGATCGACAAGCTGGTGGCGGGCTTCGAGGCCGGGCTGGCGCACCAGACGGTGCTGGGCGTGACCGGATCGGGCAAGACCTTCACCATCGCCAACGTGGTGCAGCAGGTGCAGCGCCCGACCCTGGTGCTGGCACCCAACAAGACCCTCGCGGCGCAGTTGTATGGCGAGTTCCGGCGGTTTTTCCCGAACAACGCGGTCGAATACTTCGTCAGCTACTACGACTATTACCAGCCCGAGGCCTATATCGCGGCTACCGACACCTATATCGAGAAGGACAGCTCGATCAACGAGCACATCGAGCAGATGCGCCTGTCGGCGACCAAGGCGCTGCTGTCGCGGCGCGACGCGCTGATCGTGGGCACGGTGTCGGCGATCTACGGGCTGGGCGATCCGGAGGACTACCTTTCGCTGCGCCTCATCATGCAGCGCGGCGAGAAGCTCGACACCCGCGCCCTGATCCGGCATCTGACCGAGCTGCAGTACACCCGCAACGAGTTCGAGCTGCACCGCGGCACCTTCCGCGTGCGCGGCGAGAGCGTGGACGTGTTCCCGGCGGAAAACGAGGTCGAGGCGCTGCGCATCGAGGTGTTCGACGGCGAGATCGAGAACATGGCGCTGTTCGATCCGCTCACCGGGGAAACCCTGCGCAAGGTGCCGCGCTACACGGTCTATCCCAAGACCCATTACGCCACCACCCGGGCGCGCGTGCTGGCGGCGCTGGATACGATCAAGGCCGAACTGGCGGTGCGGCTGGAACAGCTCTATGCGCAGAACAAGCTGGTCGAGGCCCAGCGCCTGCAGCAGCGCACCACCTTCGACCTGGAGATGATGGCCGAGGTCGGCTACTGCTCGGGCATCGAGAACTACAGCCGCCATTTCACCGGCAAGCAGCCGGGCGAGCCGCCGCCGACCCTGTTCGACTATCTGCCCGCCGACGCCCTGCTGGTGATCGACGAATCGCACGTCACCGTTCCGCAGCTGGGCGCGATGTACAAGGGCGACCGCTCGCGCAAGGAGAACCTGGTCGAGTTCGGCTTCCGCCTGCCTTCGGCGCTGGACAACCGGCCGCTGCGCTTCGAGGAATGGGAGGCGCGCGCGCCGCGCACGATCTTCGTTTCCGCCACACCGGGGAAGTACGAGCTGGGCAAGACCGAGGACAGCATCGTCGAGCTGGTGGTGCGCCCCACCGGCCTGGTCGATCCGGAAGTGGAAATCCGCCCGGTCGCCACCCAGGTCGACGACCTGATGAGCGAGGCGCGCGCGCGTGTGGCGATGGGCGACCGCGTGCTGGTCACCACGCTCACCAAGCGCATGGCCGAGAACCTCACCGAATACCTCGGCGAGCACGGCATCAAGGTGCGCTACCTGCACTCGGACATCGACACGGTGGAGCGCGTGGAGATCCTGCGCGACCTGCGCCTTGGCGCGTTCGACGTGCTGGTCGGCATCAACCTGCTGCGCGAGGGCCTGGATATGCCGGAAGTCTCGCTGGTCGCCATCCTCGATGCCGACAAGGAGGGCTTCCTGCGCTCGGAAGGCTCGCTGATCCAGACCATCGGTCGCGCCGCTCGCAACCTGCGCGGCAAGGCCATCCTCTACGCCGACACCGTCACCCGTTCGATGCGGGCCGCGATCGACGAAACCGACCGCCGCCGCGCGCGCCAGGTCGAATACAACGCCGCCCGCGGCATCGTGCCGCGCAGCATCGAGAAGCCGGTGGCCGACATTCTCGAGGACGCGCGCGAGGGCATGGACGCCGGGCGCGCGTCCGGTCGTGGCAAGGGCGGCGCGCGACGCGCGGCGGAAACGCGCGGCGAGTACCGCGCCCTGACGCCCGAACAGGCGGCGGCCGAGATCCGCCGCCTGGAGCAGCAGATGTACCAGCACGCCCGCGATCTCGAATTCGAGGAGGCTGCGCGCGTGCGCGACCGGATCCGCGCGCTCCGGGACCAGGCGCTGGCCTGATCCGCGCGCTGCGACCGTTCGCTACCGCCGGTTCGGGGTGAAGTCGCGGCCTTCGCGCATCATCGGCAGGGTGGTCGACGGGTCGCCGTCGTTGGGCTCGGGCGCGATCCGCAGCAGGCGCGCCAGCAGGGGATACACGTCGACGTTGTCGAAGGTTTCGGTGACGAAACCGCTGCGGAAGTCCGGCCCGCGCGCGATGAACACGGCGGCCATCGACTCCAGCGCCGGATCGAAACCGTGCGCGCCGGGGTTGGGCGGATGGCGTTCGAGCTGGGTGCGATCGGCGATGGTCCAGCCTTCGTCGGCCAGGCAGACCCAGGCGGGAATGCGGCGGTGGCTGCCGAAGCGGAACCGCTCCGGTACGCGCGCCTTGGGCCAGCACTGCGCGTGCGGAATCGGGCGCGCGAGCGCGGCTTCGAAGGCCGGCTCCGCTCCCGCCACCGGCTCCAGCCCGGCGACCGCACCGCGATTGACCAGCCGGTAGGTTCCGGCCGGCAGGTGGTCGTCAATCACGACGACCTGGTGGGGCGGGGTTTCCGCCATGCCGTGGTCGGAAACCACGACCAGATTGCTGGTTTCCCACAGGCCGCGCTGCTTGAGGCCGGCGACCAGCCCGGCGAGCGCGGTGTCGGTGCGGCGGACCGCGGCGCGGACTTCCTCGGAGTGCGGTCCGTGCAGGTGCGCATCGTGATCGACCTGGTCGAAGTAGAGCGTGAGGAAGTCGGGGCGCCGCGCCGCCGGCAGGTCGAGCCAGGCCAGCACCTGGGCGACGCGATCCTGTGGCGGCAGGGACATGTCGAAGAGGCGCCAGTAGTGTGGGTGGTGGCCGCGGATCGGGGCTTCGGAGCCGGGCCAGAACATGGTCGCGCTGCGCAGCCCGGCGCGGCGCGCGGTGTTCCAGATCGGCTCGCCGTCCTGCCACCAGAGCGGATTCTCCACCGCCTCGCGGCTGGAGAGGCGGAATACCTGATCGGTGGCGGTCGGATCGGTCATCTGGTTGTGCACCACGCCGTGGTGGTCGGGCACCAGGCCGGTCACCAGGGTGTAGTGGTTCGGGAAGGTGAGCGAGGGGAACGCGGGCCGCATCGCGCGGGCGCGCACGCCCTCGTGCGCGATGGCCCAGAGCGTGGGCGTTGCGGCCGGGTCCAGATAGTCCGGGCGGAAGCCGTCGATGGAGACCAGCACCAGGGGCGGCGGGCGGAAGTCCGTGGCGTCGCTGCGGACAGCGGGCCGGCAGGCCGCGAGGAGCAGGACGACGGCGACGAGCAACCACGGCAGCGCGCGGTGGCGGATGAGGCGATGAGTGGGGCGCATCAGCAGGGGGTCAAGTCAGTGCGGATCGCGAGGATGATGACAGAAGGCGCGTTCCCGGAAGCGCCATTCGATGCACGGCACGAAGATTGCGTGACGCACCGCGCACTGCGCACCGCGCACCGCTGCGACGCCCGGCCCGGCGCGGTCGGGGCTTCCGGTGGCATACCGCATTTCGGGTAGGATGCCGATGCAGGCAGGTGCCTTGCAGGTGGCCCGGCGGGTTGCCGCGTGTGCCTTAGTCCGTGACCGGGTCGAATCAGAAAAACGCCATGTCCTCGCTCCCGAACCAGGAACTGACACCCAGCGAGCTCGACGAGCTGCTGAGCGCCGTGCTGCCGGACATCCCCGGTTACCGGGTGGTGCGCCTGCTCGGGCGCGGTGGCATGTCCTATGTCTACCTCGGCATCCAGGAGTCGCTCGACCGCCAGGTCGCCATCAAGGTCATCTCCCCGCTCGCGCTCAATGATGAAGTGAGCCTGCTGCGCTTCGAGCGGGAAGCGCGCACCATCGCCAAGCTCCAGCATCCGAGCATCGTCGCCATCCATGCGGTCGGCCGCATGGATGGTGGCCTGCTTTATTACGTGATGCCCTACCTCTCGCACGGGCACGTCGGCCGCCGCGATCTGCGCAACGAACAGTCCCGCATCATCGGCGTGCTGCGCGCGCTGCTGGGGGCGCTGGATTACGCTCATGCCCAGGGCATCGTCCACCGCGACGTCAAAGCCGAGAACGTGCTGTTCGACCAGAACGACCGGCCGATGCTGACCGATTTCGGCATCGCCACCAGCAAGCGCGACAAGAGCCGCATGACGGGCGCGGGCAACGCGATTGGAAGCTGGGGCTACATGGCACCCGAACAGGCGCGCGGCGAGCGGGTCGATGGTCGTGCCGATCTCTACAGCGTGGGCGTGCTGACCTACGAGATGCTTACCAGTTCGCTGCCCTTCCGCAGCGACGACACCGTGGCGCTCGCGCTGATGCACGCCATGGACCCGGTGCCGCCCCTGCCGCCGGACAAGGCGCACTGGCGGGCTTTCGTCGAGCGTGCGATGGCCAAGCGTCCGGAGGGACGCTTTGCCAACGCCCGGGAAATGCTGCTGGCGCTCGATGCCATCGCGCTGGAGCGCGCCGCTGCCGCCGACGCGCGCACGTTGCCCGTGCGCGCCCGCGCGCAGGCGTGGCTGACGCAGGCTGCGACCCGGCTGAAGGCCGGGGCGTCGGCGCTTCCTGCCTTGCGCACGAGTCGAAGCGAGCCCGCACCAGGCTCGGGTCGAAGGTGGCCCCGTCCGGCGGCGCTCGCTGCCGGATCGCTGGTGTTGCTGGCGCTGGTGCTGGTCCTGGGGGTGTGGTTTTCCGGGCGCGATGGGTCCGTGCCGGCCCTGCCGCCTGCGGCCGCACCGCTGCTGTCCGCCGAGGACGGCGGGACGAGCGGCGCGGGCAGCGAGGTCGCCTTGGCCGACGCGGACGCTGCCGCGATCCAGGGCCGGGGCGCGGTGCCTGCGGATGCGGCGGCTGCCGATGTCGCAGCCGACGACCTGGAGGAGGCGTTGCTCACGATGCCACCGGGCGAGCTTGCGCTGTTGACGGCGACCGAACAGATCCGGCGCAAGCGTCTGACCCAGCCCAAGGGCGACAGCGCGATCGATTCCCTGCTGTTCGCGCGCCAGCTGCTGGGCCCCGATCCGCGCGTGGCCGCGACCGCCGAGCAGTGGCTGGCAGCGGTGGCACCGTATGTGCAGGTGGCGCTGGCGCGGCGCGATGATGCGGGCGCTGTGGCCTTCATCGGCCACATCGACCGGCTGGAGCAGGGCCTGGCGATGGGCGACATCAAGGGTGCCGGGGCGCTGCGCGAATCGCTGACGACAGTCGTGCGCGCCGACCTGCGCGACGCCGTTGCGCGCAAGGATCCGGCGGCCCGGAACGCCGCGCGCCAGCGTGCCGCCCGCCTGGGCTTGCCTGCGGCGCGGCTGGAGCCGGAGTATTCGCAGCCGATCGTGACCGGCAAGCTGGGCGATGCGCTGCGCGGCAGCGTGGCGACCGTCATCGTGCGGATGCCGGAGGGCTCCACACCGGGACTGGCCGCGATGCCGGCCGCGGTGACCCAGGGCGAGTACGGCGCGTATGCGAAAGCCACGGGCCGTCCGGCGAGCCAGTGCCGGATTCGCACCGCCGTGATCACGGTGAAGGCGCGCAGCTGGTCATCCCCCGGCTTCGCGCAATCCGCCGATCATCCCGTGGTGTGCGTGAGCGAGGCCGATGCGCAGGCCTACGCCGCCTGGCTCGGGCAGCGTGACGGCGTGCGCTATCGCCTGCCGACCCAGGCCGAATGGCGCCTCGCGAGCGGCGCGCCGGCCGGTGCCGCCTGCGGCGCGGCGGGCCTGCGCTGCCAGTCGAGCGGTACCGTGTCCGCCACCGCCGGCGCGAAGAACGGGAACGGGGTGCATTCGACCCTGGGCAACGTGCGCGAGTGGACCAGCGACTGCGCCGGCTGCCGCGAACACCCGACCCTCGGGCTCGGCTGGCGCGATGCGGAGCCTTCGCGCAAGGGTGCGCAGGTCAATCCCGAGTTCGGCTATGACGACCTCGGATTCCGCCTGGTGCGCGAGGTGCCGCGCGAGGCGGTCGAACAGCGCTGAGCCTGCCGCCGCACGGTCTCGCGGCATTGTGCGGAATCCCGGTCGGCTTCGAACTGGACTGCACCAGGGCGGACACGTCCCGACTGGCGAGCGGCACCGGCCAGAGGCCTTCGCCGCGCGCCTCATCCGGGCTGCGACATCGCACCTTCCAGCCGAAGCAGGCACCGTTTGGCCGGCCACCATTGGTACCGATCACGCGCTGGCAGGCAAGCAGGATCGGCCGGATGACGGCGTGATGCGATAATCGGCGGATCGCTGTCCGAGGAACCGCCATGTCCACCCGCCACGATCCGTCCCGCCGCATCCGCGCCCCGCGCGGCAATACGCTGAACTGCCGCTCCTGGCTGACCGAAGCGCCGTTCCGGATGCTGCAGAACAACCTCGATCCGGAGGTGGCCGAACGGCCGGAGGATCTGGTGGTGTACGGCGGCATCGGCCGCGCCGCGCGCGACTGGGCGTCTTACGACGCGATCATCGAAACGCTGAAAACCCTGGGCGACGACGAAACCCTGCTGGTGCAGTCCGGCAAGCCGGTCGGCGTGTTCCCCACCCATGCCGACGCGCCGCGCGTGCTCATCGCCAACTCCAACCTGGTGCCGCACTGGGCGACCTGGGAGCACTTCAACGAGCTCGATAAAAAGGGCCTGATGATGTACGGCCAGATGACCGCCGGCAGCTGGATCTACATCGGCAGCCAGGGCATCGTGCAGGGCACCTACGAAACCTTCGTGGAGATGGGCCGCCAGCACTACGGCGGCTCGCTGAAAGGCAGGTGGATCCTGACCGCCGGGCTCGGCGGCATGGGCGGCGCGCAGCCGCTGGCGGCCTCGCTGGCCGGCGCCTCGTCGCTGACCATCGAATGCCAGCAGAAGTGCATCGACTTTCGCCTGCGCACGAAGTATGTCGACGAGCAAGCCGCCGACCTCGATGACGCGCTGGCCCGCATCGCCAGGTACACGGCGGCCGGCGAGGCGAAGTCGATCGCGTTGCTCGGCAACGCCGCCGAAATCCTGCCCGAGCTGGTGCGCCGTGGTATCAGGCCCGACTGCGTCACCGACCAGACCAGCGCGCACGATCCGGTACACGGCTATCTGCCGATCGGCTGGACGGTGGAACAGTGGCTGGCCGAGCAGGCGGCGAACCCGGACAAGGTGCGCGACGCGGCCAAGCAGTCGATGCGCGTGCACGTCGAGGCGATGCTCGCCTTCCATTCGCAGGGCATTCCGACCGTCGATTACGGCAACAACATCCGCCAGATGGCCTTCGACGTCGGCTGCGAAAACGCCTTCGCCTTCCCCGGCTTCGTGCCGGCCTACGTGCGGCCGCTGTTCTGCCGCGGCGTGGGCCCGTTCCGCTGGGTCGCGCTCTCGGGCGATCCGGAAGACATCTACAAAACCGACGCCAAGGTCAAGGAACTGATCCCCGACGATCCGCACCTGCACCGCTGGCTGGACATGGCGCGCGAGCGCATCAGCTTCCAGGGCCTGCCGGCGCGCATCTGCTGGGTCGGCCTCGGCCTGCGCCACATGCTGGGCCTCGCCTTCAACGAGATGGTGCGCCGCGGCGAGCTGAAGGCACCGGTGGTGATCGGCCGCGACCATCTGGATTCCGGCAGCGTGGCCTCACCCAACCGCGAAACCGAAGCCATGCGCGACGGTTCCGATGCCGTTTCCGACTGGCCGCTGCTCAACGCCATGCTCAACGTCGCCGGCGGCGCGACCTGGGTCAGCCTGCACCACGGCGGCGGCGTCGGCATGGGCTATTCGCAGCATTCCGGCGTGGTCATCGTCTGCGACGGCAGCGAGGCCGCCGACCGGCGCCTCGCACGGGTGCTGTGGAACGATCCGGGCACCGGCGTCATGCGCCACGCGGATGCCGGCTACGAGATCGCGAAGGAATGCGCGAAGGAGCAGGGGCTGAAGCTGCCGATGCTGCAGGGATGAAGCCATCGTTGCCCGAAGAGAGAAGGCGGCAAAGGCGGGCGGGGCCATCGGGTGACGATCCCGGCGCGCCCGTTCCTGGGCGTGTCGCCTGAAGCCGAAGAAGTCATTCTCGAAAACGTGGCGGCCTGGGTGGACTTGAATCGGCCGGCCGGTGGCTGATTTCCCTGCGGCCGCCTGCGCGGCCCTGTGCGCCGCTGCGCACCAAGCATGGAGCCCCTGCGGGAGGGGCAGGGCGGTCGCTGGCCATGACGCGCTCGATGTGCTAAAATTGCACTCGTAACTTGTTGTAAATATTGAATTTATGGAGGTTGAAAATTACCAGTCAGTTCAAGCGTACGATTGAATCCATCTTTCCCAGCCACACCTCTCGCGTGGTGCCGACGCAGCGCCGTTCCGAACGGGCCGCGAGTCGCGTGAAGTGCATCCAGACCGGCGTCCCGCCGGCATCCTTGGCGACAGCGAGCGATATCGCGCCGCGTCGCGGCAGCGATCATTTCACCACCTATACGCGCGGCAGCTATCTCGCCCGTTCCCGCGGAGAGGCGCGTTCCCGCCGTCCGCTCTTTCGCGTTCGCTGACCGCTCCCGGTCGAGGGCCGACGGAGCCGGCATCCCGGACCGACGCGAAGAAAAGTTCGATTTTCCGCGCGCCGAACGCAGGGCGCGGCTTGCGCTCAGCGCGCGGGCATGACGGGCTTGACACGAGGCGGATCCGGCGCGTCCGGAAAGAGGGGCTGGCGTCTACGGCACGTGCAACGGTTGGCGTCAGTCGCGGCGTGAAGGTGCCTCGGCCGCGCGCGGTGCACCCTCGTGCCACAGCGCGTATACGGTGGTGTTCAGCGCGGTCACGCCCTGTTCGACGAAGGAAGCCTGCGAGGCGAGGATGTCGCGCCGCTCGACCACGTCGACCCGCCAGTCCGGTTCCAGCAGGGCGCGCACTTCGGGTTCTTCCACCGAGAACGGCGGCCCGTCTTTTTCGGCCTGCGGATATTCCAGGGTGATCATCAGTCCGCGGGCACCGGACGGCAGACGTGCGTAGACGCTTGCGGCGTAGTGCCGGCGAAGCGCGGGCGGCAGCGCGATGATCGCGGCCCGATCGTAGATCGCGGTGCAGCCGGCCAAGGTGTTCGAGTCCAGCGCGAAGGCGTCGCCCTGGATCAGCTCGATGCGGTCGGCGAGGTAGTGGCGTCCGAGCGGTGAATCCCAGGTGCGGGCCGCCAGGCGGTTTTCTTCGAGGAACTGCGCGATCGCCAGCGGCGAAAGCTCCACGCCCAGCACGCGGTGGCCCTGCGCTGCCAGCCAGAGCATGTCCAGGCTCTTGCCGCACAGCGGCACCAGCACGCGGCTGTCGGGCGGCAGCGCGAGCCGCGGCCAGTGCGCGACCAGAAGCGGCATCGGCGCATCGTGGTGGAATCCGATGCGCCCTTCGCGCCAGCGCTGCTGCCAGAACTCTGCATCCATTGCGTATTCCTCGACCGTTGGCCTTGCCGCGACGCTGCCGAACCGATGCGGCCCGTCGCGCAGGATGGTACGCCACCAGGCGCGAGGACGCGGCGCAGGCCGCAGGCGGGCCTGCCGGAAAATCGATCGTGGCCCGCTGTTGCGCAGCAGGGTTTCCAGGACGTGGCGTCGGCAGGGGCGAGGGTGGCGCTGCGGCGGCGTCTGCCCCGGAAGGCGTCGAATCCTTTTGCGTATCCGATGCGGCGAGACGGTCGGGCGACGGCTTGCGTTGCGATTCACCGAAGGCCGGCGGCGCGCCGGTATTCTTGGCACCCGCTCCTGCCTGCCGACCCCGTCCATGACCCTTCTGCTCCGATTGCCCGTTGCCGCGCTGCTGCTGTTGGCCTGCAGCCTGGCCGTCGCCGCGACGCCGCGCTTCGAGGTGCGCTATGACGTGGGCTTCCTGCCGGCCTCGGGGGAGGCGGAAGTCACCCTGACGTTGGAGCCCGGTGAGGCGACCGTGAAGCGATTCGTGTTCACCATGCCGGAGAATCGCTATTCGCGCGTGACCGGCGATGGCCGCGTGGATCGCAAGGGCGACGACGTGGTGTGGGGGCCGCCCAGCCGCGGCGGAAAGCTGGCGTGGCGCTACCGCATCGACCGCAAGCGCGCGAACGGTGCCTACGATGCGCGCATTACCCGCGACTGGGTCATCATGCGCGGTGACCAGCTCGTTCCGCCCGCGCGCGTCACCGCCACCCGCGGCGCGCGTTCGGACGCGCGCCTGAAGCTGCACCTGCCGCCGGGCTGGACCCATGCCGATACGGCCTGGCTGCCGGCGCGCGACGGTGGCGGCTTTGCCGTGATCAATGAGGATCGCGTCCTCGCGCGGCCCACCGGCTGGATGATCGCCGGCGACATCGGCGCGCGACGCGACGTGGTCGAGGGCATGGAGATCGCCGTGGCCGCCCCCAAGGGTCTGTCGACGCCGCGCATGGATCTGCTCGCCATGCTGACCGCGGTGGCACCGCCCATGCGCGAAGCGTTCGGGACACTTCCGGAAAAAATCCTGGTGGTGCGCGGCGGCGACCCGATGTGGCGCGGCGGCCTGTCCGGCCCGCGCTCGATGTGGCTGCACGCCGACCGCCCGCTGATCAGTGAGAACGGCTCCTCCACGCTGATGCACGAGACCATCCATCTGGTCACCCGCATCCGCGGCGCGGAAGGCGATGACTGGATCGCCGAGGGCATCGCCGAGTACTACGGCACCCAAATGCTGCGCCGCGCGGGCCTCCTGAGCGATGCGCGGGCCGAAAAGGCGGTCAGCTGGATGCGCCGCCACGGTCGCGCCGTGCGCACCCTGCACGCGAGCGATTCCAGCGGCAAGCGCACCGCGCGCGCGGTGGCGCTGTTCGCCGATCTGGACGCCGAAATCCGCGAGCGCAGCCGCGATCGCCGCAGCCTGGACGACGTCGCGCGCACGCTGATGCGCGACGGCGCGCGGGTTTCCTCGGTTGATCTGCGCGAGGCGGCCGAGGCGGCGCTCGGTGGCCCGTCGAAGGTGCTCGAGACGCCGCTGCTCGATTGAGCGGGAAGGCCGCTCCGACGCGCGGGCACGGGCGCTGCCGCGTCAGGGCCGCTCGGGCGGCGTCTTGGGCGCGCTGCCGAAATCCACCTCCGATTCCGCCGCCAGCCAGGTGAACACGGCGTAGGCCGCTACGTTCTGGTCCAGCGCCGCGGCCTCGACCTTGTCGAGGGTGTCATTGGCGGTGTGGTGGTAGTCGAAGTAGTCGCTGCCGTCCTGCGCCAGCCAGGCCCAGGCCATGCCCCGCTGCGCCATCGGGATCAGGTCCGGACCCGCGCTGCCCTCGCCGGGCCGGTGCTCGATGCCCAGCGGGGCCAGGGCACCGGCGATCTGCTCCACTACTTCGCGCGCGCCCTCGGGCACCGCGCTGGTGGAAAACGCGTAGATGCGTCCGGCACCGAAGTCGCTCTCCGCGCCGGTGACGTGGCGGGTGATGTCGTCGGCGTGGGCCTTGGCATAGGCGAAGCCGCCCAGAAGGCCCTGTTCCTCGTTGGCGAAGGCGACCACGCGCACGCTGCGGCGCGGGCGCTGCGGCAGGGCCGCGATCAGCGCGCCGGCGCGTGCGGTGATGGCGACGCCGGCGGCGTCGTCGATGGCGCCGGTGCCCAGGTCCCAGGAATCCAGGTGTCCGCCGATGATCACGATCTCGTCCGGACGTTCGCGCCCGCGCACTTCAGCGATGACGTTGGCCGACTCGTATTCGCCGTCCATGCCGGCATCGATGTCGAGCGCAAGCGTCACCGGCTGGCCGCGCCGCAGCATGTTCGACAGCAGGTCCGCGTCCGGGTTGGACAGGGCCGCCGCCGCGATCCGGGGCACGCCGTCCTCGTAGCGCATCGTGCCGGTGTGCGGCAGGCGGTCGCTGTCGGTGCCGACCGAGCGCAGCAGGAAGGCCACCGCACCCTTGCGTGCCGCCAGCGAGGCACCCGTGCCGCGTGCCGCCGCCGCCGGGCCGTAGCCGCGGCCGTTGCGCATCCGCTCCATGCGGTGGCTGATGTAGGCGATCTTCCCGGCAAGGCTGCCCTCGGGCGCGGCTTCCAGATCCTGGAGCGTGGAAAATTCCAGCACCTCGGCCTCGATTCGCCCGCCGGTGCCGACGCTGCGGCCCAGGGCGGTCACGTACAGCGGCTGGGGCCAGGGCGCAACCACTTCGGCGCGCTCGTGCCCGCGCCGCCACACCGGGAAACGCACCGGTTCGGTGTAGACCCGGTCGAATCCCATGCCGCGGAACTTCTCCACCGCCCAGGCCACGGCGCGGGCGTCGGCCGGGGTGCCGGCCAGGCGCGGGCCGACTTCGGTGGTGAGCGACTCGACCACCTCCCAGGCACCGCTGCCGGCCAGGGCCTGGTCGCGCAGCTGGGTCGCCGTGGCGATGGCCTCCTGCGGCAGCGGGGAGGCGGACAGTGTGCCGCCGGCGGCCAGCGGGAGGATGAGAATGCAGCCCAGGAGCAGGTTCTTCATGTGTGTTCCGATCGGAGAAAAGCCGGCACCGCCGCGTGGCGATGCCGGCAGGGCGTCAGCGGGCCTGGCCCTGCGCCTTGAGCAGGTCGCGGATCTCGGTCAGGAGTTCCTGGTCCGGCGTCGGGGCGGGAGGTGCTTCCGGCTCATCGGCTTCCTTGCGGTGCAGCGCGTTGATCAGCTTGATCACCATGAAAATGGCAAAGGCGATGATGGTGAACTGGATCAGGGTGTTGATGAAGTCGCCGATGCCGATCACCACGGCCGGTACGGCCTCGCCGGCGGCGTCGACGCCGGCTTCCTTGAGCGTGATCACCCAGCGGGAGAAGTCGACCCCGCCGATCAGCAGGCCGATCGGCGGCATGATGATCTTGTCCACCAGGGCGGTGACGATCTTGCCGAACGCCCCGCCGATCACGACGCCGACCGCCAGGTCGATGACGCTGCCGCGCATGGCAAATTCACGAAATTCCTGAAGCATTCCCATAACCGGAGTCTCCTGTGTGCGTGGATATCGCCGGCCACGGCGGCCGTGCGCGGACAATCTACACCGGACGGAAAGGCACCGATCAGCGGATCGCGCCGGCGAGCGCCACCAGCCCGTCCACGCCGGCCACCCAGCGGTCGCCGGGCGCGAGCGGCCCCACGCCCGCGGGCGTTCCCATGAACACCAGGTCGCCGGCGCGCAGTTCGAAGCGACTGGACAGCTCGTGCAGGATGTCGGCCACGGAGAAGATCATGTCCGACAGCGCAGCCTGCTGCCGGCGTTCGCCGTTCACGTCCAGCCAGAGCAGGGCGTCGGGCGCGGGCAGCGCCTCGTTCGCGGGCACGATGGCCGAAATCGGCGCGGAGCGGTCGAAGGCCTTGGCCACGTCCCAGGGCAGGCCCTTGGCCTTGGCGGCGGCCTGCAGGTCGCGGCGGGTGAGGTCCAGCCCGACGGCGTGGCCGAAGACGTGGCGGCCGGCGTCCTCGCGCGCGATCACGCCCGGGGCATCGCGCCCGATCGCCACCACGAGTTCGACCTCGTGGTGCAGGTCGCGGGTGGCGGACGGGTAGGGCTGCGGCCCGCCGGAGGGCAGGATCGCGTCGCCCGGCTTGGTGAAGAAAACCGGGGTGCCGCGTTCGACCGGTGCGCCCATCTCCCGCGCGTGTTCGGCGAAATTGCGCCCGACGCAGTAGATCCGGCGCACCGGGAACAGGTCGGCGCGACCTTGCACCGGCACCGACGGCGTGGGCGTGGGAGGGAACACGAACCGGTTCATGGAAGGATCCAGGGCGGAAAAACGCCATGCTGACCGGTACGCGGCCGGCGGGCCAGTGACTGTGGTCACGGATTGCCGCCGGGCCGCCCGGCCGGGCGTTTGCGTGAGGCAGTTGGCAGAATCGGACCGAACCGCTAAGGTTTCCGGGCCGATTCGAGCCCCCGCCGCCCTGCCCATGACCAATCCCCGCACCGCGTTGATCGTCGATGACGAGCGCGACATCCGTGAACTGCTGGTGCTGACCCTCGGGCGCATGGGGCTGCGCGTGGACACGGCGGCGGACGTGGGCGAGGCCCGCGCCCAGCTTGCCGCCAACCGCTACGACCTGTGTTTCACCGACATGCGGCTGCCCGATGGCTCCGGCCAGTCGATCATCGAGCTGATCGCGGAAAAGTATCCCGAGACGCCGGTCGCGATGATCACCGCGCACGGCAACGTCGATGCCGCGGTGGATGCGCTCAAGGCCGGGGCCTTCGACTTCGTCTCCAAGCCGGTGGATCTGTCGGTGCTGCGGCGGCTGGTGCAGAACGCCCTGCGCCTGGGCGAGGAGCGCAGGGCGCAGGCGACCGAAGATCACTCTTCCGCGGGCCGCCTGCTGGGCGAGTCGCCCGTGATGCAGGCCCTGCGCGCCACCATCACCAAGGTCGCGCGCAGCCAGGCACCGGTCTACATCAGCGGCGAATCGGGCGTGGGCAAGGAGCTGGTCGCGCGTCTCATCCACGAACAGGGCCCGCGCGCCAGCGGCCCCTTCGTGCCGGTCAACTGCGGCGCGATTCCCACCGAGCTGATGGAAAGCGAGTTCTTCGGGCACCGCAAGGGCAGCTTCACCGGTGCCAGCGGCGACAAGGAAGGCCTGTTCCAGACCGCCAACGGCGGCACGCTGTTCCTGGACGAGGTGGCCGAGCTGCCGCTGCACATGCAGGTCAAGCTCCTGCGCGTCATCCAGGAAAAATCGGTGCGCCCGATCGGTGCCAACGCCGAAGCGCCGGTGGACGTGCGCATCCTCTCGGCCACCCACAAGAATCTGGCCCAGCTGGTGGAGGACGGCCGCTTCCGCCACGACCTGTTCTACCGCATCAATGTCATCGAACTGGTGGTCCCGCCGCTGCGCGAGCGGCGTGCGGACATTCCCGCGCTGGCACAGGCGGTGCTGGAGCGGCTGGCCGCCGAGCTGGGCGAACCGGCACCCGCCATCGATCCCGATGCCATGGCGCGGCTGGTGGAATACCCCTTCCCCGGCAACGTGCGCGAGCTGGAGAACATCCTGGAGCGCGCGCTCGCGCTCTCCGACGGCACCGGCATTTCGGTCGATGACCTGCGCCTGCCGAACCTGCGCGAACCGAACGAGAGCGCGCATGACCCGCTTGCCGCCGTCGTCGGAAGGCCGGCCTTCGTCACCGGACAGCAGCCGGCGGTGCCGGCCGACCTGCCCGATTACATCGAACGCATGGAGCGCGACGTGATCGTCAAGGCGCTGGAAGAGTGCCGCTACAACAAGACCCGCGCCGCGGCCAAGCTCGGCATCACCTTCCGCGCACTGCGCTACAAGCTCAAGAAGCTCGGCATCGACTGAGAGGTGCGCGCCCGTCACGCGAGGCGCGCGATCTCCGCCTTCGCCACGCCCCGCCGCCGCTGCTGCGGCCAGTCCGCCGCGATGGCGACCTGTGCTTCGCGGCGCGCGTCGTCGAGCAGGTCCAGATCCAGCTCCGTGATCGCCCACGGCGATGCATCGCCGCTGCGCGCGAGGATGCCGTCGGGTGGAAACCCCCGATCGATGGGCGAATGGATCGCCGCTTCGCCGGTATTGACGTCGAGCACCGGGCTCCAGTCGGCTGTTCCCGCGGTGACGGCGCGCGCGACGTAGGCCTGGCTTTCCATGGCGCGGGCCTGACAGCCGATCCCGACGCGCGCGGCACCTGCGGCGGTATCGGTGCAGCTTGGCACCAGGATCAGGCGCGCGCCGGCCTCGGCCAGGGCGCGGGCGTAAAGCGGGAACTCGATGTCGTAGCAGGTCAGGATGCCCACGCGCCCCAGTTCGGTCTCGAACGCGGCGAGCCTGTCTCCCGGCTCGATCACCCCGGCACCGCGCTCGTAGCCGGTGAGGGTGAGTTTGTCCTGATGGGCCATGCGCCCTTCCGGCGAGATCAGGCTGGCGCGGTTGCGGTAGCGCCCGCCGCCGACCTCGCGCAGGAAGGTGCCGGCCAGAAGGTGGACGCCGTGGCGGCGGGCCAGCTCGCAGGTCCAGTGCATCCAGGGCGCGTGCAGCGCCTGCAGCGCTTCGAGGGAGCGGGCCAGGTCCGCACGCACCTGCGGCGCAAATCCCGCGGCGGCTTCCAGTGCAAGGTACTCAGGCAGCACCACGAGCTGCGCGCCGGCCGCCGCCGCGCTGGACACCGCCGCCTCCACGCGCGCCGCGAAGGCATCGAAATCGGCGGGTTCGCCGATGGCGTAACGGGCGCTGGCGACGGTGAGTTTCATGGGCGCAACCGGAGAGCGGGGAGTGGGAAATCGAGGGTAGGCGCAGGTCAGCGGCCGTGCGGTTCCAGCGGCCGCAGCCAGAAGTGGAGCCGGTGCGGACGGGCGGTGGTTTCACCCGCCTCGGGCCAATCGAGCGAGCAGAAGAGATCATCCTGGCGGACATAGCCGCGCTTTCGCCAGAAGGCGTCGTTCTCGCGCGCGCTCTCCGGTTTTCGAGGATCGCCCGGGTCGCGCGCGACCGCGCAGAAGGCGGTCGTCGAGAAGCGCCCGAGGCGGCGCGCGTGGGCCTCGCGCAGGTCGAAGAAGCGGTGGCCGAGGCCGCGGCCGCGATATTCGGACAGGAGCACGGACTCGCCGAAATAGAACACCGAGCCCGGCGCGATGCCGCGCGCGCCGAAGGGCTCGCGGAAGACGGCGTCCTCGTGTTCGAGCGGCATCCCGGTGGAGGCACCCACTGCCCGGTCGCCGTCCAGCGCGAGGACGACCAGCGCCCCGGGCGCACGCGCGTAGCGGGCGAGGTACCGGGCTTCGTAGTCCGCATCGCCCTCGTAGCGGTAGGGCCAGTCGCGGAACACCGCGATGCGAAGCTGCGCCAGCGGCGCGAGCCAGGGGGTGATCTCCTCGCCCGTCAGGGCGCGGACCTCGATCACGGCGAGGTGTCCGCGAGCACCTGCGCGCTGGTGACGATGCGCGCGCCGCGCTCACGCATGGCTGCAAGGTGTGCGGCCTCGTTCGCGGCGTCGAGCGGGGTGGCGGCATCGACGATGAAGTTCACCGCGAAACCTTGGTCCAGCGCATCGCGCGCGCTGTAGTGCACGCAGATGTCGCCGGCGAGGCCGCACAGCCACAGTTCGCGCGCGCCGCGCCCGCGCAGGAAGTCGGCCAGTCCGGTGGACTTGCGCCGGCCATTGTCGAAAAAGGCGCTGTAGCTGTCGATCGCCGGATCCATGCCCTTGCGGAAGATGGCCTCGACCCGGCGCGCGTCGAGCGCGGCGGAAAATTCCGCGCCGTGGCTGCCCTGTACGCAGTGGTCCGGCCAGAGCGTCTGCTCGAGGCCGTTGAGGTCGATCCGCTCGAACGGCGCGCGCCCGGGATGGCTGGAGGCGAAGCTGCCGTGCCCGGCCGGGTGCCAGTCCTGCGCGGCAACGACCAGGTCGAAGCCGCCAACGAGGCGGTTGATGACCGGCACGATCGCATCGCTCCCCGGCACTTCGAGCGCGCCGCCGGGCAGGAAATCGTTTTGTACGTCGATGATCAGAAGCGTTCTCACGGCGTGGTCTCCGGATGCAGGCGCGCCTGACGCAGGCGCTCGCGCAGCCCGTGCAGGCTGTCGCTGATGCCCACCTTCCAGGCGTGCGGATTCTCGAAACGGCGGTACTCGGGCGGCAGCAGCGCGCGGCGCCGGGCCGCATGGGCACGGATATCGGCGACGCTGCGCCGCGCGTGCAGACGTCGCCCGGCTGCCATCACCGGCTGGAGCAGGGGCTCGCTGCGCAGTGCCGGCAGGCGCATCGTCTTGTGCGGCTCGAACGGGTGGGTGAGCGCGCGCGGCGCGGCCTCGTCTTCCAGCGCCACCGCGTCCACGCCGTGGAACTGGCCGTCGGCGGCAAGGAAACGGTGGACCTGCTTGAGCCCGGGCAAGGTGGTTTTCACCAGGCTCTCGGATACCTTGATGCGCGGTTCGCCCTGCGCGCAGGCGAGCTTGTACACCCCGTCGAGCGCGGCATCCGGCTGCCCGGTCACGAGGCTGGTGCCGACGCCGAAGATGTCGATCGGCGCACCCTGCTGGCGCAGGCTGCGCACCACGTACTCGTCGAGCTGGTTGGAGGCGGCGATCTTCACCTCGTGCAGGCCGGCGTCGTCGAGCATGGCGCGGGCGCGGCGTGCGAAGAAGGCCAGATCCCCGCTGTCGAGGCGGATCGCGCGCAGCCGGTGGCCGCGCGCCGCCATTTCCCGGCCCACGGTGATGGCGTTGGGCACGCCGCTGTCCAGCGTGCTGTAGGTGTCCACCAGCAGCACGGTGTTGTCCGGTCGCGCCTGGGCGAAGGCGCGGAACGCGGCCAGTTCGTCGCCGTGCCACTGGATGAAGGAATGCGCCATCGTTCCTTCGGCGCGCAGGCCGTAGCGCTGCGCCGCGTAGACGTTGCTGGTGGAATCGAATCCCCCGATCACCGCCGCGCGCGCCGCGGGCACGCCGGCCGGTCCCTGCGCGCGGCGCAGCCCGAACTCGCTCAGGATCGCATCGCCCGCCACCTCGCGGATGCGCGCGGCCTTGGTGGCGATGAGCGACTGGAAGTTGAGCGTGTTGAGCAGCAGGGTCTCGATCAGCTGCGCCTCCACCACGCCGGCCTCCACCCGCAGGATCGGCGCGGTGGGAAACACCACGTCGCCTTCGCTCGCGGCCAGGATGCTGCCGGAAAAGCGCAGCGTGCGCAGGTAGTCGAGATAGGCCGCATCGAAGCCGTGGCCGGCGAGAAAGTCGATGTCATCGGCGGTGAAGCGCCAGGATTCGAGCGTGTCGATCAGGTCTTCCAGCCCGGCGAACACCACATAGCCGCCCTCGAACGGGATCTTGCGGAAGAAGTAGTCGAACACCGCGCGACGCCGGTGCTGCCCGTCGCGGAACAGCGACTGGCCCATCGCGATCTGGTAGGAATCGGTGTAGGTGCCGGTGGTGTCGATGTGCATGGGCGTGCGCCTCGTGCGGTCGCAAAGACCGTCATTGTGCCGCAGGGTGGCGGAGGCGGTGGTGCTTGGCGGTGCGTCCGACGCTTTGATCGCGAGCGCGCCCGCTCCTGCAGAATCACGCGAAGATCCGGATGTTGCGGTGCGACCCTGGTCGCGATGGGGGTGCCCGGCCGCCCGGCGTGCCGCGCCGTCGCAAGACGGGGCGCGTGGCGGTGACGCGCTTGGGAACGATAATCATTTCCATTACAATGACCCATTCCGCGGCGGGATTCGCGTTCGGATCAGCCGCCTGCGCCGCGGCGGCTCCACGCGATCCGGCAGCGCCTCCGCGCCGTGCGTTTTTCCTCGGCCGGATGCTGTCCGCCTCGAATTCCACCAGCCCTGCCCCGTGTCAACCACGCCGCACCAATCCACGAGACCCTTCATGAAACGACCGTTCCCGACCCTGGCGGCATTGGCCCTGCTGACTGCCGCCTCCTCTCCCGCTGGCGCGCAGGTCCCCGATGCCTACGACGCTCCCGACGCCGGCGCGCGCGAGCAGGCCACCACGCTCGACACGCTCACCGTGATGGGTACCCGCACCGAGGTGTCGGTGCAGGACAACCCGGTGTCGGTGTCGGTCGTGGATCGCTACGCCACCGAGCATCAGGCCGCGGACAGCATCGCCGAGCTTTTGCGCGACCTGCCGGGCGTTTCGATCGTGGATGCAACGATGCCGGGCATGAAGCGCATCCGCATGCGGGGCGAGTCCTCGCGCCGGGTCACGGTGCTGGTGGACGGGCAGGAGATCACCGATCACAGTACCTACGGCACGCCGATTCCGATCGATCCCTCGAACGTGGAGCGGATCGAGGTGCTGCGCGGCTCGGCCTCGGTCCTGTACGGCGGCAAGGCGATCGGCGGGGTGATCAACATCATCACCCGACGCGGCGCGCCGGTGCCCTTCGAACTGGAAGCCGGCGGCAGCCTCTACACCGGTTCCGATGGCTGGCAGGGCTGGCTCGCACCCTCGGGGACGCTGGGCGATTTCGACTACCGCCTCACCGTGAGCATGGACCGTCACCACGACCGCGAGGTGCCAAAGAACCGCTACAGCAGCACCGGCACGCTCGACAACACCTCGTTCCACAACGGCGACGTGGCCCTGCACCTGGGCCGCCGCTTCGGCGAGCGCGGCAACCACTACCTCGCGCTCAAGGCCAACCGCCACTGGCTCGACACCGAGGCCTGGAGCGATCCGACCTCCTACGAGTACCCGGTCACGGCCTTCGGCATCGAGATGCCCCGGCGCGACATGGACAAGGTCGGGCTGCAGTACGACGCCAGCGACCTCGGCCCGGTGCTGCGCAAGCTCCACGTCGATGCCTACCACCAGAACGTCGCGCGCCTGTTCGGCAACCGCGTCACCATGCAGCCCACGCCGATGGTCAACGTCGGCATCACCTCCACCTCGGACGACGACAACCTCAACTACGGCGGCACCGCGCAGTTCGACCTGCAGCTCGGTCCTTCGCACTACGCCATCGCCGGCGTTCATTACCTGATGGACGATCTGGACACCGACAAGTCCACCGTCACGCGCAGCGCGATCGGGCCGCGCCCGCCGACCGTCCAGACCGAGTGGCGGCGCGACCGCGCCTCGCTCAGGACGGTGTCGGCCTTCATGCAGGACGAGTGGTCGATCGCCCCGACCGTCAAGCTGACCGGCGGCGCGCGCTGGTACCACGTCACCAGCGCCCTGGATGAAAGCTCCGAGGCCATTCGTCCGGACCAGCGTTCGCGCACCACCGCCGACTGGGTGACCTCGCTGGGGTCGACCTGGGCAGTGGCCGAGGGAACCACGCTGCGGGCGCTGTATTCGGAGGGCTACATCATGCCCACCCTGCTGCAGCTTTTTTCCGACAACTCCGCCGGGCGCGGGACGCTGACCTACGCCAATCCCGAGCTCGCGCCGGAAACCTCGCGCAATATCGAGCTGGGTGCGCGCTACCACCGCGATGGCCTGCAGCTGGATCTTGCGATCTACCACACCCGCGCCAGGGATTTCATCACCAGCCAGGAGTGCGGTGCCGGCAGCAGCTCGCCGTGTCTGGACCACGCGATCCCCGGCAGCTTCATCTACGTCAATGCCGATCGCGCCACCTCGCGCGGGATCGAACTGATGGCCGAGTACGCGCTGCAGGACAGCGCCTTCACCGTCTACGGCTCGGCGGCCTGGGCCCAGCGCCGGCTGGAGCTGGCGCTGCTGGCGCAGGACATCGCCGATTCCAGCCTGCCGCGCCTGACCGGCCGCGTGGGCCTGCGCTATGACGATATCTTCAGCCGCCACGACGCCTGGGCCGACCTGTTCGTGCGTGCGGCCACCCATTCCCGGCAGATCCTGGTGGCCGACGGCTCCAATACCCACGCCCTGCACGGCCAGCACTTCTCCGGCTGGGGCACGCTCAACCTCTCGGCCGGCGTTGCGCTGGGCGCGCAGCGCCGGCAGAAGCTGGGTCTGCACCTGGAAAACCTTTTCGATCGCAGCTACCGCACCTCGGTGGACGAGCTGCCGGCGATGGGGCGCAGTGCGGTGGTGAGCTTCCAGCTGGCGTTCTGATCGCAGGCTGTGGCAGATTCCGGTGGCGGCCCGCGCACCGCCATCGGGCCGGCGCGGGCGTCCCAAGGGAGAAAGCCGCGTGCCGACCGCCGCCGAACTCAAATGCCGCCTGCAGGCGCACTGCGACAGCGATCCGCCCGAACCGTGGCGGGTGCGGCTGCACCGCGCCCTGAGCTGGCTGGCGCGCGCCGAGCGGGAAACCGGGGATCCGGACGCGCGCTTCGTGTTCCTCTGGATTGCGCTGAACGCGGCCTATGCCAGCGAGCTGGCGCGCGAGGAGGGCGAGCGCGTGCGATTCCAGCGCTTCGTCGGCGGGCTGGTGGCGCTGGACGCCGGCGGTGCGCTGCACGATGCCCTGTTCCACCAGTTCAGCGGGCCGATCCGCGTGCTGATCGAAAATCGGTTCGTGTTCGAGCCGTTCTGGACGGCGCTGCGCACCCATGATTCCAGCGGGCAGTGGGAAACCGCGTTCGCCAACGCGCGCAGGCGCGCGACCGCCGCGATCGTCGACCGCGACACCGCCACCGTGCTGTCGATCGTGTTCGACCGGCTCTACGTGCTGCGCAACCAGATCGTGCACGGCGGTGCCACCTGGAACAGCCGGGTCAACCGTGCGCAGCTGCGCGATGCCGTGGCGATCCTCGGCGTGCTGGTGCCGGCCGTGCTGGAGATCATGCTGGCCCATCCGCACCACGATCACGGCGAGGTGCTGTACCCGGTGGTGTGAAGGGTGCGGCGGCGGGTCGCCTCAGCCGGCGATGCGGCCGCGCAGGGTGTTGGTGCGGGTGCCGGTGATGGCCACATCGATGAACTGGCCGATCAGCCGGGCGTGCTGATCGCGCGCCGCGGGGAAGTTCACGTAGCGCATGTTTTCGGTGCGGCCGGTGAGCTCGTCGGGATTCTTGCGGCTCGGGCCTTCCACCAGCACGGTCTGCACGCTGCCGACCATGGCTTCGGCGATGCGCCGGGCGTTGCCGTCGATCGCGGCCTGCAGCCGCGCCAGGCGCTGCTTCTTCACCTCGGCCGGCGTGTCGTCGGGCAGGCTCGATGCCGGCGTGCCGGGACGCTGGGAATAGATGAAGCTGAAGCTGGCGTCGAAGCCGATGTCGTCCACCAGCTTCAGGGTCTTCTCGAAGTCCGCGTCGGTCTCGCCCGGGAAGCCGACGATGAAGTCGGTGGCGACGCAGATGTCCGGGCGCACTTCGCGCAGCTTGCGGATGCGCTGTTTGTATTCGAGCGCGGTGTAGCCGCGCTTCATCGCCGAGAGCACGCGGTCGGAACCGGCCTGCACCGGCAGGTGCAGGTAGTTGGCCAGCTGCGGCACGTCGCGGTAGGCCTCGATCAGCGAGTCGGAGAACTCGTTGGGGTGCGAGGTGGTGAAGCGGATCCGGCCGATGCCCTCGATCTGGGCGATGGCGCGGATCAGGAAGCCGAGGTCGGCGATGGTGCCGTCGTGCATCGGTCCACGCCAGGCGTTGACGTTCTGGCCCAGCAGGTTCACCTCGCGCACGCCCTGCGCGGCCAGCTGCGCCACTTCCACGATCACATCGTCGAAGGGCCGGCTGATCTCCTCGCCGCGGGTGTAGGGCACCACGCAGTAGCTGCAGTACTTGGAGCAGCCCTCCATGATCGAGACGAAGGCGGTGGGGCCTTCGGCGCGCGGTTCGGGCAGGCGGTCGAACTTCTCGATTTCCGGGAAGCTGATGTCGACCTGCGGCTTCCCGCTCTCGCGCCGCGCCTCGATCATCTGCGGCAGCCGGTGCAGGGTCTGCGGGCCGAACACCAAGTCCACGTGGGGGGCGCGCTTGAGGATCGCATCGCCTTCTTGCGAAGCCATGCAGCCGGCGACGCCGATGATGACGCTGCCGTTTGCGGCCTTGAGTTCCTTCCAGCGCCCGAGCTGGCTGAACACCTTTTCCTGCGCCTTTTCGCGGATCGCGCAGGTGTTGACCAGGATCACGTCGGCTTCGGCCTCGACCTCGGTGGGCGACAGGCCGTACTCGGCGCGCAGCACGTCGGCCATCTTGGCCGAGTCGTACTCGTTCATCTGGCACCCGTAGGTCTTGATGTAGAACTTGCCGGACATGATCGATCAGGCGACCCGCGCCGCTCCAGGAGTGTGGAAACCGCGCATTGTACGCGCTGGCGCACCGGCCGGCAGAGACGTTCAGAGGGCGTCCTGCTTGGCTTTTGGCCGCCGATGGTGAAGACTGCGCCCGTGAAACCCCGCCTGCACCCGCGCCGGACCCCGTGGCTCATCGTGCTTTGCTGCGTGATGGCGGGGTTCATTGCACCCGCGACGCAGGCCGGTTCGCTGTACCGCTGCAAGGGCAAGAATGGTGTCACCGCCTACACCAGCAGCACCGCCGGCTACCGCGGATGCAGCCTGGTTGGGCATTTCCCGTCCGAAAAACGCGTCGCACCGGCGGCTCCGGCGGCGCAAGCACCTGCGCAGGGTGCGGTGCCGGTCGCCGCGGCGGTCGAGTTCCGCACCGCGCCCGGCGAGGCCGAACCCAAGGCCGTGCCCACCGGCGACGCCAAGCCCCGGGTCTCGCGCGGTGCGGTCTACCGCTTCACCCGCGATGGCGTCACCCACTACACCAACCGTGCGCCGGCGGGCGGCGGTGCCAAGGTGCTGTTCACCTATATCGAGACCTGCTTCGCCTGCAGCCTCTCGCCGGGCCTGGACTTCAACAGCGTCGGATTGAACCTGATCGCCTACGCCAGCGAAATTTCCGCGGCGGCGGCGCGCAACGGCGTCGAGGAAGCGCTGGTGCGCGCGGTCATCCACGCCGAGTCGGCCTTCAATCCCAATGCGGTGTCGCGCGCCGGTGCCCAGGGGCTGATGCAGCTCATGCCGGCCACCGCGACGCGCTTTGGCGTCACCGAGCCCTTCACCCCGCAGCAGAACATCGACGGCGGGGTGCAGTACCTGGCCTGGCTGAGCCAGCGCTTCGGCGGCGACATCAAGCGCGTGGCGGCTGGCTACAACGCCGGCGAAGGCGCGGTGGATCGCTACGACGGCGTGCCGCCGTATCAGGAAACGATCGTCTACGTCGAGCGCGTGGGCATCCTGCTGGAGCGCTATCGCAAGGAGCTGGCCGGCGCGACATCCGCCGCACCGGCCGTAGCGGGGGCGGCCTCGGCCGCCAGCGCAGCCGGGGGCTGAAGCCTGTCTCGTCCGTTCAGCCCGAGCGCGGTGCCGGGCGCTGGATCAGGGCAAGGCGGATATCGAACGGAACGCCCGCGCGCAGGCCGGAGAGACTGACCTCGGTGCCGGGCGCGATTGCGGCCTCGCGGGCGCGCAGGTCGAACTGGTCGATGATGGCGCTGCCGTCCAGGGTCAGCAGCACATCGCCCGGGCGCAGTCCCGCCAAGGCCGCGGGTGCATTGCCGTAGAGCGCGGTCAGCACCACGCCGCCATGGTCGCTGGCGGAGGGCAGGGCACCGGCAGTGCGCGGTGCGTCGGTGTACTCGGCCCCCAGCCAGCCGCGCACCACCAGGCCGTGCGTCTCGATCTGCGCCAGCACTTCGCGGGCCGTCGCCGCCGGGATCGCAAAGCCGATTCCCTCGGCATCCATGCTCATGCGGCCGAGGACGAAGGTGTTGATTCCTATTAGGTTTCCGCGTGCATCCACGAGTGCGCCACCGGAGTTGCCGGCGTTGATCGCCGCATCGGTCTGGATGAAGTCCACCGCGGGGAAGCCCTGCGCATTCTCCGGCCCGCCCAGCAGCGCCTGGCTGCGTGCCAGCCCCGACACGATGCCCTGGGTCACCGTCTGGCTCAGGCCGAACGGGTTGCCGATCGCCAGCACCACGTCGCCGACGCGAAGCGGGGTCTCGTACTCCAGCGACAGGGCCGGCAGGTTGCTGCCGTCGATCTTCAGCACCGCCAGATCGGTTTCGCGGTCGCTGCCCACGACGGTCGCGGCGGTGACGCGGCCATCCCACAGCACGATCTGGATGTCGCTGGCGCCGGCCACGACGTGATGATTGGTCAGGATGGTGCCGTCCGGGGAGACCAGCACCCCGGAACCCTGGGCGCGCTGCAGGCGCTGGCGCGGCAGCCCCAGCGTGATGCCGGAAAAACGCTGCACGGTGGGGTTGGGAATCAGGATCGGGCGTTCGGTGACGACTTTGTTCACATAGACGCTCACCACCGAAGGGGCCGCATGTTGCACGGCGTCGGCGTAGGACGCTGCTCCCGCCGGGGGCAGCGAGGATGGCGCGGGATTCGCGGGGCGGTCTGCCGATGACGTCGTCAGGCCCAGGGCGGCGCGAAGCCGCGACCCGGCGTCAGGAGCCACCAGCCCGATCACGAAGGCGATCGCCAGGCCGGCGATGGCGCACTGCAGCAGGAATCGGAACAGTGACAGGTGGGGGCGCATGGTTCGGACAGTGGAGGATGTGGGGCGGATTGTCGCACGGTGGCTGCGGCATCATGCCGGCAAGACGCCGGTTTTTTTCACTCAAGTGACTGAGTTTCCGGATTTTGTGCGTTCGCAATGTGCCGTGGACCGGCGCCTCCCGGTCGGTTGGCCTCGATTCACAAGCTCGTAGCGTTCCGTTAAACTAGACGGGTTTGCGACGTCTGCCGGCTGTTCCGCCAGGCCGTTCGTCGCGCCGTCATCTTTTTCAGCATGACAGTGGAGAGCCGAATGGCTGACCAAGGCGTCAACACCGGCCGCCGCCGATTCCTCACCGCCACGACCGCCGTGGTGGGAGGGGCCGGCGCTGCGATTGCCGCAATTCCCTTCCTCAAATCATTGAAGCCCAGCGCACGGGCCGAAGTGGCCGGCGCGCCGGTGACCGAGGATGTGAGCAAGCTCGAGCCCGGCGGGCGCATCATGGTGCAGTGGCGCGGCCAGCCGGTCTGGATCATCCGCCGCACCCCCGAGATGCTGGCCACGCTGTCCGGCCTCGACGACCGCTTGCGCGACCCCAACTCCGACAATGTCGAGCAGCAGCCCGAGTACGCGCGCAACGAATACCGCTCGGTCAAGCCCGAGCTGCTGGTGCTTGTGGGCACCTGCACGCACCTGGGCTGCTCGCCGACGTACCGGCCCGAGATGGTGCCCGAGCCGTTCGATTCGGAGTGGAAGGGCGGCTTCTACTGCCCCTGCCACAACTCCCGCTTCGACCTGGCCGGCCGCGTCTACCAGGGCGTGCCGGCACCGACCAACCTGGTCGTGCCGCCCTACCGGTTCCTCGACGAGAACCGCATCCAGATCGGCGTGAATCCCGAGGGGGCCGCGTGATGAGCAACGTCATCGAGAAGACCACCCGCAGCGTCGTCGACTGGTTCAATGCGCGCACGCCGGGTCTGATGCCCGCGTACCGCAAGCACATGAGCGAGTACTACGCGCCAAAGAACTTCAACTTCTGGTACTACTTCGGCTCGCTCGCCATGCTGGTGCTGGTCAACCAGATCGTCACCGGCATCTGGCTGACGATGAACTACAAGCCCAGCGCGGCCGAGGCCTTCGCCAGCGTCGAATACATCATGCGCGACGTGGAGTGGGGCTGGCTGATCCGTTACATGCACAGCACCGGCGCCTCGATGTTCTTCATCGTGGTCTACCTGCACATGTTCCGCGGCCTGATCTACGGCAGCTACCAGAAGCCGCGCGAACTGGTCTGGCTGCTGGGCATGTTCATCTTCCTGGCGCTGATGGCCGAAGCCTTCTTCGGCTACGTGCTGCCGTGGGGCCAGATGAGCTACTGGGGTGCGCAGGTGATCATCAACCTGTTCGGCGCGGTGCCCATCGTCGGCCCCGAGCTGACCGAGTGGATCCGCGGTGACTACCTCATCTCCGATGCCACCCTCAACCGCTTCTTCGCCCTGCACGTGGTGGCGCTGCCGCTGGTGATCCTGCTGCTGGTCGTCCTCCACCTGGGCGCGCTGCACGAGGTCGGTTCCAACAACCCGGAAGGCGTCGACATCAAGAAGGTGAAGGACGACAAGGGCGTGCCGCTGGACGGCATCCCGTTCCATCCCTACTACACGGTCAAGGACATCTTCGGCGTCGGGTTCTTCCTGATCATCTGTGCCTTCATCCTGTTCTTCGAGCCGACCATGGGCGGCCTCTTCCTGGAATATGACAACTTCCTCGAAGCCGATCCGATGGTGACCCCCGCGCACATCAAGCCGGTGTGGTACTTCACGCCGTTTTACGCGATGTTGCGCGCGATTCCCGACAAGTTCTTCGGCGTGGCGACGATGGGCGGCGCGGTCATCATCCTGTTCTTCCTGCCGTGGCTGGACCGCAGCCCGGTGCGCTCGATCCGCTACCGCGGGCTTTTGACCAAGGTCCTGATCGCGCTTTTCGTGGTCTCGTTCGTGGTGCTGGGCTGGCTGGGCATGCAATCGGGCAGCACGGTGCAGTCGTGGGTGGCGCGAGCGCTCACCTTCTACTACTTCGCCTTCTTCATCACCATGCCGATCTGGACGCGCATCGACGCGACCAAGCCGGTTCCGCAACGGGTGCCCGAGCATGACTAAGCGATTGATGGCTTTTGTGCTGGCCTTTGTGCCGGCGTTGGCATTCGGTGCCACGGGTGCCGTGCTGGAATCGAGCCAGATCAACGTCAACGACGTTGCCTCGATGCAGCGCGGCGCGTCCCTCTACATGAACTACTGCGCGGGTTGCCACTCGCTCGGCTTCCAGCGCTATTCGCGCATGGCTGCGGACCTCGGCCTGACCGAGGAAGAGGTCGCGCAGAACCTGATGTTCACGGACGCCAAGTTCGGTGAGCCGATCACGGCCGCGATGACGGTGGCCGAAGGCACAAAGTGGTTCGGCAAGGCACCGCCGGATCTGTCCCTGGTGGCGCGCAACAAGCCCGGCGGGCCGGACTGGACCTACACCTACCTCAAGTCGTTCTACGCCGACGACACGCGCCCCTCGGGCTGGAACAACACGGTGCTGGCCGGCTCGAGCATGCCGCATGTGCTGTGGGACCTGCAGGGCACCCAGCGTCCGGTGCTCGATGCCGCAGGCAACGTCGAGCGCTTCGAACTGGCCACGCCGGGCAAGCAGAGTCCGGCCGAGTACGACCAGACCGTGCGCGACCTGACCAATTTCCTCAACTACGTCGGCGAGCCTTCGGCGGCCAAGCGGCGTTCGACCGGCGTGGGCGTACTGGCCTTCCTTGCAGTGTTCACGTTCCTGGCGTGGCTGCTGAAGAAAGAATACTGGAAGGACGTGCACTGAGGGTTCCTGCCGCCGGCCGGATGGCTGGCGGCACACTGGCTCATCTTGGAGCGGGAGGTAGGCAATGGTGGTAGCGGCAAATCCCCGATTGCGGAATGCCCTGACGCTGTTTTCCGCGCGCGACTGCGTGGTCTGCCACAGGGTTCGCCTGGTGCTTGCGGCGAAGGGCGTCACCTACGAGATGGTGCCGGTGGATCCCAACCATCCGCCGGAAGACCTGATCGACCTCAACCCGTTCCACTCGGTCCCGACCCTGGTCGATAGGGATCTGGTGCTGTATGCCGCCTCGGTGGTGTCCGAGTACCTGGACGAACGCTATCCGCATCCGCCGCTGATGCCTATCGATCCGCTGTCGCGGGCGCGCCTGCGCCTGGCGATGCTGCGCATCGAGCACGAGTGGGTGCCGCAGATCCAGGCGATCCAGCACGGCGCCAAGGGCCAGGTCGACAGTGGCCGCAAGCGCCTCAAGGAACTCCTGCTGGCATCGCTGCCGCTGTTCAAGGCCTCGCGCTTTTTCCTCAATCAGGAAATGAGCCTGGCCGATTGCGCCATGGCCCCGATCATCTGGCGCCTGCCTGCGCTGGGCATCACCCTGCCCAAGGACGCGCATCCGATCGAGGACTACGGCCAGCGCATCTTCCGCAGCCCCGGGTTTGCCCGCAGCCTCACGCCCGAAGAGCGCCTCCTGGCCGAGCTTCCAGCGTGACCGACGCCGCTGCCCCGGTGCCGATGACGTCCAATCGCCCCTATCTGATCCGGGCGATGTACGAGTGGATCGGCGACAACGGAATGACGCCGTACCTGCTGGTGGACGCCGGCGTGGCCGGCGTGCGCGTGCCGCCGGGCGTGGCGCGCGATGGCAAGGTCGTGCTGAACGTGGCGGCGCGTGCGGTGTCCCAGCTTGACCTCGGCAACCAGTCGATCCACTTCCTCGCGCGCTTCGGCGGCGTCAGCCAGAGCGTCGAGGTTCCGGTGGCCGCGGTCCAGGCGATTTACGCGCAGGAGACCGGACAGGGAATGATGATGGCACCCGAGCCTCAGGATGCGGACGCTGTCCGCGATGGCGATCCGTCCGGCGATGCCGTGCCACCCCCGGATCCCGCCCCCGACGGTGCCCCCAGGCGCGGTTCGCACCTGCGCGTGGTCAAGTAGCCGACCCGCGCGCCGACGGGCGATTCGGCGCGTTTTCGGTTGCCGCGCACTGCACTTTTCGAAGGACGTTCGCGACGTTCGCGACGGTTGCACAGGTGCCGGGATTGGCCTGACCGGGTGCAGGGCCTCGCATCAGGTGTCGCTGCCGGGCCTGGCCTCGCCCCCAAGCCGAAGGCTCACCTGCCAGCCAGCCCCCGGCCCGCCTTCAGGCGTCGTCAGCGGCTCGGGCTGCGGCAGGGGCGGCATGCGCAGCCACTGCAGATCGGTCCCGAGCAGCTCGAGATAGCCGCGTTGACGATCATGGCCGCTGGCGGAAAACTCGAAGCGGTAGCGCCGCAGCGGCCGGAGCCACCCGTCAGGCGCACGCTTGAGGCGCAAGCGCTCCAGCACGACGGTGTGATCTAGCCATTGGACCCCGCTTTCACTGCAGGCCCGCTGGCCGTAGTGCGCGGCCACTTCGGCGGCACCGCGCGCGCTGACCCATGCGAGGGCAACGGTGCCGAAGATGGCAAGGGCAATGATGGCCGAGAGCATGGGCGCGGTCGCACGATGGGGTGTCCGGAGGATGGAGGCGCGGGATGTCGGATGCAAGGACCCTGGCCGCGACTTTCGCCGGCTCGCTGCGCCGGGCGTGGCGTTCGTGCAGGGCCAAGCGAACGCGCCCGCGAGGTTCGCCCGGAGCGGTCGGAACGTCCGGCATTTTCCGGCCTGAAAGCGGCGCTTTGCACGCGCCACATGCCGGTGCGCCGGAGGGGCTTGACCTAAGTCAATGCTGCGTCGTGGAGCCGGAGCGTACAGTTTCCCGGTGTCATGCGGGCCGTGGTGCGTTCGGGACAGTCCCTGCATCGCGGCGTCAACTTTCCTGCGGGGGAAACCACGATGCAGCGATTCTTCGATCTGGTGATTTCGGTGCTGGGCACCGTGGCAGCGATCCTGCTGTCATGGCCGTACTGGCGTGACTATGAGTACTGGGCCTCGTCCCAGACGGCCTGGATGATCTACTTCGCCGGCGGCTTCGTGCTGTCCGTCTATGTGTTCTATGCGTTCATCGGCAGCACCCGCATCCTGTTCGGCCACGCCGCCGACGAGGCGCGCCAGGCCAAGGCCGCCGAAGGCGAGTGCTGCAAGAAGGCTGAAGGAGATCGGGCATGACCTGCACATCGGGTGATCGCAGTTGCGAAACCCCGCGGCGACGCGGGGCACTGATCGTCCTCGCGCTGATGGCGGCGATCTTCTTCTTCCTGTCGTGGGCGTCCTTCGTCGACGAGCGTGGACAGGCCGTGCCGGATGATTTCAGCTACAAGGGTTTCTCGGCCGATGAAGGCAAGCGTGTGTTCCAGGCGTACAACTGCATGGGCTGTCACACCATCGTGGGCAACGGTGCCTATTTCGGCCCGGACCTGACGAACATCTATCAGGACACCGGCCCGGCTTGGCTCGAGGCCTTCATCCCGTCGGCGGCGAGCTGGCCCACGGGCGGTGCCGTCCGCACGCACCTGATCACCCCCGAGCAGCAGCAGGAGGCCGGAGCGACGACGCTGGAGGAGTACGTGGCGAAGTACGCCGGTGTCGCCGATCGCATCGAGCGCCGCGGCGGCATGCCCTCGCACATGCCCAATCTCGCGTTCCGGGAAGGTGAAGTCGCCAAGCTGATCGCGTTCTTCCGCTACACCTCGGCAATGAACACCGAAGGGTGGCCGCCCAAGGTCGAGACCGGCAGCCTGGAGCAGCGCCTGCGGCTCATCAAACCTGCGGCCGCGGCTCCGGCACCGGCACCGGCCGCCGCCGCGGCACCCGCCGCAGCAACGAATGCGCCCGAGGCGTCGGTGGCGGATCCGGCACAGGAGGGGGCGGCGCTGGTGGCCAACTATGGCTGCACCGCCTGCCACGCCGCCGACCAGACGCGCATGATCGGCCCGGGCTGGGGCGGGCTCTACAACAGCCAGGTGACGCTGGCTGACGGAACGACCGTGACGGCGGATCAGGCCTATCTCACCACGTCGATCCGCGAGCCCGATGCCCAGATCGCCGAGGGCTTTCCCGCCGGCGTCATGCCGGCGTACTCCAGCATCCTCAGCGATGCCGAAGTCGATGCGATGGTGGCTTACCTCGTGTCGCTCAACAACGGGGAGAAGCACTAATGCGCATCACCTATGAAACCCAGAAGCTGAGCATGCGCTTCTTCATGCTGATGCTTGTGCTGTTCGGCATGCAGGTCATCTATGGAATGATCCTGGCCGCACAGCAGGCCGATCCGGCCCTGCTCGCGGGCGTGATCAACTTCAACGTGGCGCGTGCCAGCCACCTGAGTCTGGGCATCCTCTGGATCGTGTGCGGATTCATCGGGTCGGCGCTGTTCGTCACGCCGCTCCTGGCCAAGCGCGATATCGTGGCACCGTGGCTCGTGCACCTGCTCTTCTACGCGGTCATCGTCATCGTCGTCTGGAACCTGTATACCCAGTTCTTCGCGCAGACCGGCGTCGCCGGCTGGGCCGCGGGGCAGCCGTGGTTGCAGAACGGTCTGGAATACATCGAGATGGGCCGCGCCGCCGCCGTTGGTGTCCTGGTCGGGTTCCTGATCCTCGCCTTCGTGGTGCTCAAGACCTTCCCGCCGATGCGCCAGTGGAACGAGATCCACTGGGGCTTGGGCCTGGGCGTCTCGATGCTGGTGGTGGTGTGGGTGTTCGGCATGTTCTACGTGCCGCGCATCGACGTGCAGGAGTACTTCCGCTGGTACGTGGTCCACTACTGGGTGGAAGGCGTGTGGGAAGTGATCCACATCACCCTCGTGGGTGCCTTCCTGGTGCTGATGTTCAAGGCCAACGTGCGTTCGATCGGCTTTGCGGTGTTCTGGGGCGTGTCCTTCGTGTGGCTGTCGGGCCTGATCGGCAACGCGCATCACTACTTCTGGATCGGTACGCCGGAGTTCTGGCAGTTCTGGGGTTCGCTTTTCAGCGCGCTCGAACCGCTGCCGCTGATCTTCTGCTTCTGGCACATCTACCTGGATGCACACGCCAACGATCGTCCGCTGGTCAACGCCCCGGCCTTCTACTTCCTGCTGGGTTCGGCCACGCTCGAGCTGGTGGGCGCTGGCATTCTCGGCTTCGTGATGACCTTCGCCCTGACCAACGTCTGGTCGCACGGCACCTGGGTCACCGCGGGTCACGGCCACCTGGCGCTGTTCGGCACCTTCGGCATGCTCGGCATCGGTTCGGCCTACTGGGCGGTTCCGACGATACGCAAGTTCGCCCACTTCGACCAGAAGCTGGGCAAGCTGGGCTTCTGGCTGCTGTTCACCGGCATCCTCGGGGTCGCGCTGAGCTTTGCCTGGGGTGGAACCATCCAGATCTACGTCTATCGCATCCTTGGCCTTGACTGGTTCGGTGGCGATGTGTTCCCGGCAATGAACATCTACAAGTTGCTGTTGCCGACCTTCGGATTCCTGTTCATGGTCGGCGCGCTGGTGGTGATCTATGACCTGATCACGCTGGGGCGGCGCGCTGGCGACGAGAAGACCACTGCCGCCGACATGGTGGCGGAACCGGCGGCACCGGCGACCGGCTGGAGCCGTCCGCTGACCGGCTTCGAGGCCGGCATCTGGATGCTGTTCATGTGGATATTCGGCCTGCTGGTCACGTTCGGCCTGTTGAGCTTCAACCTGGATCGGGTGCGCGTCGCGGGTGATCCCATGCTGCCCTACCTGCTCTCGGGGATTGGTAATCTGGGCCTCCTGCTGGTGACGTTCGGTTTCGTGTGGCGCTTCACCGCCTCGCTGACTTCGCGCATCCGCAGGGCGCACTCGCACCCGCTGCCGGAGCCGGATCTGTCGGCAACCTGAGTGCCTTGCATGCCGCTGGCTCCCGCAGCGCGGGAGCCAGCGGAGTCGCAAAAAAGCCGCGCCCCTTCCAGGGCGCGGCTTTTTTCTGCGTGGGCGTGGCTCTCGGGGCTGGCGCGGCAGCCGCCGCGCGTTCCGTCGTTCAGCGCGGGTTGGAAACCCCGTGCGGAACGTGGCCTGTGGCGACATGGCGCGCGGCGTTCTCGATGTTGTGCCGCGAGTCGTCGAAGAAGATGTCGGCCCCGAAGGCTTCCAGGAACGGCCCCTTGTCGCGCCCGCCCAGGAACAGCGCCTCGTCCAGGCGCACGCCCCAGTGGCGCAGGGTCAGGATGACGCGCTTGTGCGCCGGTGCCGAACGCGCCGTCACCAGCGCGGTGCGCAACGGCCCTTCCTCCGGCGGGAACGCCTCCTGGATCTGGTGCAGCGCGTGCAGGAAACCGCGGAACGGGCCGGCCGAAAGCGGCGTCTGGGCCAGTTCGCGCTCGTTGCGGGCAAACGCCTCCAGGCCGTCTTCCTGCGAAATGCGCTCGGATTCGTCGCCGAAGATCACCGCATCGCCGTCGAAGGCTACCCGCAGCTGGGCATTGATCGGAGGCGTCGTGCGCGCCGGCAGGATGGTTGCCGCCGCCACGCCGTTGTCGAGCGAGCCGCGTACCGATTCAGGATTGGCCGACAGGAACAGGTGCGCGCCGAATGGTCGGATGTAGGGCCAGACCGGCGCGCCGCTGGTGAAGGCGGCGCGCACGATGCCCAGCTCGTAACGTTCGATCGAATTGAAGATGCGCAGGCCGGTATCGGAGGAATTGCGCGACAGCAGGATGACCTCGATGCGCGGTACGCCGGGCCGTTCGAGCGCATCGAGCGCGAGCAGCTTCTTGACCAGAGGGAAGGCCATGCCCGGTTCCAGCGGCAGATCCTCGCGGCTGCGCTGGAAGTTGGCGTAGGCGTCCACGCCCTCGCTCTCGAACACCGCGTGGCTGTCTTCCAGGTCGAACAGCGCGCGCGCCGACCGCGCCACCACCAGGCGTTCCTGGTCCGGTGCCGCGGCGCGCTGTGGATTGATCTGGATGATCGCCGAATCAGACGGTGAACTGCTCATCGAGGATGCGCTCTTCCATGTTGTGCTCGGGATCGAACAGCAGGGTCACGGTGCGTTCGGCCGACTCGCGGATGGTCACTTCGGCGATGTCGCGCACTTCGAAGGAATCGGCGGTGGCGCTGACCGGGCGCTTCCAGGCATCGAGGATCTCGAAGCGCACCTCGGTGTCGTTGCGCAGGATCGCCCCGCGCCAGCGGCGCGGGCGGAACGGGCTGATCGGCGTCATCGCCAGCACCGCGCTGCCCAGCGGCAGGATCGGACCGTGTGCCGAAAGGTTGTAGGCGGTGCTTCCCGCCGGCGTGGACACCAGCACGCCGTCGCAGACCAGTTCGTCCAGGCGCGCGGTGCCGTTGAGATAGACGCGGATCTTGGCTGCCTGTTTGGTCTGGCGCAGCAGCGAAACCTCGTTGAAGGCCAGCGCGCCGACGCGCCCGCCGGCATCGGTGATGGCGGTCATTTCCAGCGGCTTGAACGTGGTGGCCTCGGCCGCGGCGAGGCGTTCGGGCAGCTCCTCGATCCTGAGCTGGTTGAGCAGGAACCCGACCGAGCCGGCGCGCATCCCGTAGATCGGCTTGTTCAGCTCCATGTGCCGGTGCAGGGTCTGCAGCATGAAGCCGTCGCCACCCAGCGGCACGATCACGTCGGCTTCCTGCGGCACCACGTTGCCATAGCGCGCTTCGAGCGCGGCCAGGATCGGCTGCACCTCGGGCGTACGGCTGGCAAGGAAGGCGATGCGCTGCAGGCTGTCCACGACGGACTCCACCGGAACCGAAGGCTGCACTTTACCCCGAATGGCGCAAACGGCAGCGCACTGCCGGAAACCGGCGGCCGGCATAGTAGAATCACCGTCCGATTCCACACGTTGCAGACGGTTCCACATGGCAGGACACAGCAAGTGGGCGAACATCCAGCACCGCAAGAACGCGCAGGACGCCAAGCGCGGCAAGATGTTCACCAAGATCATCCGCGAGATCACCGTCGCCGCGCGCACCGGCGGCGGCGATCCGGCGTCCAACCCGCGCCTGCGGCTGGCCATCGACAAGGGCCTGGCCGCCAACATGAACAAGGACAACATCGAGCGCGCCATCAAGAAGGCCACCGGCGAACTTGAGGGCGTGACCTACGAGGAAATCCGCTACGAGGGCTACGCGCCCGGCGGCGTGGCGGTGATCGTGGACACGATGACCGACAACCGCCAGCGCACCGTGGCCGAAGTGCGCCACGCCTTCGGCAAGTTCGGTGGCAACCTCGGCACCGATGGCTCGGTCGGCTTCATGTTCAAGCGCCTCGGCGTGGCCTCGTTCGCGCCCGGTGCGGATGAGGACAGGGTGACCGAGATCGCCATCGATGCCGGTGCCGACGACGTGGTGACCTATCCCGAGGACGGCTCGATCGACGTGCTCGCCGCGCCCGAAAACTTCGACGCGGTGCTGGCCGCCTTCGAGGCCGCCGGCCTGAAGCCCGATGAAAGCGAAGTGACCCTGCGGGCCGACAACGACATCGCGGTGAGCGGCGACACCGCCACCTCGGTCGCCAAGATGCTCGACTGGCTGGAGGACCTGGACGACGTGCAGAACGTCTATTCCAACGCCGACCTTCCGCCCGACGCCTTCGACTACTGACCGGGCATGGGGATGCCGGCCGCGGCGCGCATACTCGGCATTGATCCCGGCTCCCAGCGCACCGGCGTGGGCATCATCGATGTCGATGCGGCGGGCCGAATCAGCCACGTGCACCACGTCGCGCTCAACCTCCTGGCGGCCGAAACCTTCCCGCTGCGCCTGCGCCTCCTGCTCGACGGGCTGTGGGAACTCATCGCGTGTTTTTCCCCGAGCGAAGTTTCGGTCGAACAGGTCTTCCTGTCGAACAACGCGATGAGCGCGCTCAAGCTCGGGCAGGCGCGCGGGGCGGCGATAGCCGCCTGTGTCGCACGCGACCTGCCGGTGAGCGAGTACGCCGCCAAGGAGATCAAGCTCGGCCTGGTGGGCAGCGGCAGCGCCGACAAGACCCAGGTCCAGCACATGGTGGGCGTGATGCTCGGCCTTTCCGGCAGGCTTCAGCCCGATGCCGCCGATGCCCTCGCCGTGGCCATCACCCACGCCCACGTTCGCGCCAGCGCCGCCCGCCTGGGCGTCGCCGCGCGCGTGGCCTGGGGCAGGAAGAGGTGAGGGCGGGGATTCGTGATTCGGGATTGGGGATTCGAAGCGCCGCGCCGATCGGAGCGGGAACGACGGGAAGCGAGGATGATCGAATGGAGCGGATGCCGATGAAGGGCGCAGTGCGAGATCGCAGGAGGGTGATACCGGGGCGGGGCGTTTCTTGCCAATCCCCACTCTCCAATCCCCAATCCCGCACCCGCAGGGTGCACCCGTGATCGGCCGCCTCCGGGGCACGCTGGTCCACAAGCAGCCGCCGTGGCTGATCGTGGACGTGCAGGGCGTGGGCTACGAGCTGGAAGCGCCGATGAGCACGATCTACGACCTGCCCGAGCTGGGCAGCGAGGTGACGCTGTTCGTGCACCACGCCCAGAAGGAGGACAGCGTGGCGCTGTACGGCTTCCTGCGCGAAGCCGAGCGTCGCCTGTTCCGCGACGTGCAGAAGGTCACCGGCATCGGCGCGAAGATCGCGCTGGCGATTCTCTCGGGCAGCAGCGTGGAGGATTTCGTGGCGCGCGTGGACGGTGGCGATACCGCGGCGCTCTCGCGCATCCCCGGCATCGGCAAGAAGACCGCCGAGCGCATCGTGCTGGAGCTGCGCGACAAGCTTGGCGGAATTGGTGCGGGTAGCGCCGCGGTGCCATCCGCGCGCGGTGTGCCCGCTCCCGCCGACCCGCAGTCCGAAGCCGTCATCGCCCTGCAGCAGCTGGGCTTCAAGCCGGTCGAGGCGGCGCGGCTGGTGAAGGGCGCGTTCGAGCAAGGCGACGATGCCGAAGCGATCATCCGCAAGGCGCTGAAGGCCGCCTTGAAGTAGGGCGAAGTCGCCCCCGCGAGGCGCGGTTTTCAGCGCTCATGCCGGTAATTGAGCGCGGCGCGATTTTCGGTGCCCGAGTCGATCTGGATGTTCCACAGGCGGCTGAGCAGGTACTTGAACGTGATCACCTGCCCTGGCCCGAACAGGGCGACGCCGTAGCTGACGTGGAGCCGCGGCGAGAGCTTCTTGCCGACGGTCAGTGCTGCGCCGCCCAGAGCGCGATTGTCGGCCACTTCGATTTCGTCCACGCCCAGCTGCGCGCCCAGGTTCTTGGCCAGCAGGTTGCCGCCGAACGCGGCCGCGGCCTGGGTAAGCCGGGTACCGTCGGCCTGTGAGGCCGAGCGCAGCGGGCGGCCGAGGATGAGATAGGAAAGCTGCTCGGCCTGGTCCATGGCCGGATCGGACCAGAGCGTCAGCTCCGGCACCAGCGCCGTGCCGCGCACCTGCACGCCGACCGTGATCGCGTCGATCTTGCGCTGTGCGCGCACGTCCAGCGTCGGGGTGTCGATCGGCGTGGCGGCCCAGGCCACGCGGCCGCGCGTGATGGAAAGATCCTGCCCATAAGCCTTGTAGGCACCGCCCACGTCGATCGATCCGCGCGCCGTGGTGGGCCTGCCCGGGCGTTCGTTCACGCGCAGCTGCCCGGCGAGGGTACCGTTGAGGCCGAAGCCTTTCATGCGCACGTCCTCGCCCAGGGACACGCTGATGTCGGCATCCACCGCCACCGCACCGCCGCTGCCGGCGGCCTCGTCCACGATCACCACGTCGCGCGAGGGTGCCTGCGCGCTTTCCAGCCGCTCCAGATCGATCCGCGCGAACGGTACCGCCACCGAACCGCGCAGCGTGAGGCGGCCGTCGGCGAGCGTCACGCGCAGGTCGGGCGAAGCGCGCACGTGCGCTTCGGGTGTCGACATCACGCTGAGGTTTTCCCCACGCAGGGTGGCCGATGCGGTGGGCTGCGCGGCATCATTCAGCGCGATTTCACCGGCCAGCGCCAACACGCCTTCGCCCATGCCCAGCGTCCCTTCCAGGACCACGCCGCGGCCCGCTCCGGATCGGGCGTGCAGCGCGCCCTCGTGCACGGTGATGCCAAGGGCCGGGAGCTGCGCGCTGAAGCCCGCGAGGTCGAGCCTGCCGTCGAACTGCGGCGCGGCGCGGGTGCCCGCGAGCGCGAGATGGCCTGCGATCCGACCCTGTGCGGCGGCGACCTGATCGCTGAATCCCGCCACGGCAGCGATATCGGACAGCAGCAGGTCCAGCGTGCCCGACAGCTCGCCATCGGCGGCAGCAGGCGAGGCCAGCCGTGCGTTTGCGCGCAGATGGCCGTCACGGCCCGGCGACGCCACCAGGCTTGCCTGCGCCTGGACGGGGTCGAGCGTTGCCGCCAAGCGGATATCGGCGAGTTCGAAAGGCGTCGAACCCGTGTCGATGACGGGTGTGACCACGAGTGACGGGATGCTCGCATCGAGCTGCGCGCGCAGTTCGCCCGCAGGACTGCGCGCGAACTGTGCGTTGGCGTCGAGTTGGCCCGCCAGCGTGATCCCGGTGCCTTCGCTTCCGCCCAGCCAGGGCGTGAGCTGGGACAGATCGAACTGGGCCAGCGCCAGGTCGCCCTCGGTGATGCCGGCGTGGCTGCTGGCGCGCAGGCACAGGGACGCCGGCGCGGCATCGAGACACGCGGGTTCGAGCGTGAGCTCACCCGATGCCGGCGCAAGCGAGACGGCTGCCGGTTCGCGCAGGCGCCAGGGCGCGTGGTCGCGCGGCTCCAGCGCCAGCGCCTGAAGCGTTCCTCGCCACAGGTCGCCCTGCGCCGAAAGTCCACCGTCCAGCGCAAGGCCAGCGCGCCCGGACAGGCCGTCGAGCGCAAGCGTTGCGTGGTGCCGCGCGCGATCGCCTTCAGCCGACAGCGAGAGCAGGTCGAACGCCTGTCCGCCCAGCCTGAGGTCGCGCGCTTCAAGGCTGAGGGTGCCCGCGGACGTGCGTCCCGCGACGGCGGCGCGCAGGGCGAGGCTGGCGGCGGCCTGTTCGCCCAGGGCAAGGTTGCGCCCGTCGATGCGGGCGGAAATTTCTGGCGCGTCGCGCCGGCCACGCAGCACGACGCTGCCGCGCATTTCGCCTTCGGCGACGTCCAGCCAGTCGGAGAGCTGCAGCGGTGAGAGATCCAGCGAGGCCTCGATGCGTTCGCCCCAGGTGCCTTCACCCGCCAGCCGCGAGTCGCCCAAGCGAAGATCCAGGCGGCCCGAGCCGCTGCCGTCACCGTCGATGCGGGCGCTGACGTCTCCGCGCACGGGCAGGCCGCGCAGGCTGCCGCGGATCGGGCCGGCCTCCACCTGCCCGCGTGCGGCACCATCGACGATGCCGCCCGACGCGCTGATCTTCGCGCTGATCGCGCCGGGCAGGCCCGGGACGATCCACGACGGGTCGAAATCGGACAGGGCCAGCTCCAGCGCGCCGTCGACCTGCGGGTCCCAGGTGATCCGGCCGTGCGCGTCCAGCCGCCCGGACGGCAGCGCCACCTGCATGGCCTCGATCGCCAGCGCCTGCATCGATCCGCGTCCGGCGAGATCCAGCGCGGCCTTTTCGCCATTGCGGCGGATATCCCCGGCCAGGCGCAGGGCATAGTCGTCGAGCGGGCCGTCGATGCGCGCCTCGCCGCCGCTTTGCAGCGGATCGCCGGCGGCCGGCAGCACCAGGTCGGCCCAGCGGGCGACCAGCGCCAGCTGCGGTTGCGCCTGCGATCCGTCCACCGTGCCTTCCAGCGCCAGGCTGCCGCCGAGGGCACCTAGCGCGAGCGGCGCGAGGGCCAGCGCGTGCTGGTCGTATCCAAGCTGCGAGGGCCGCAGTTCGAGATCGAGGCCGCCCTGGCGCAGCGTTCCTTCGAGCGCGGCCCGTGTGAGGTCGCCGTGTGCCTCCAGCGACAGCGCGACGGGCTCGCCTTCCGCCCCGAACCATGAGGGACGCAGCTGCGGCGCATCCACGCCGAGGTCCCAGCGCGGGTCGGCGAGTCCGCCTCGAATGTGCAGAGTGATGTGATTGGCGGGTTCCGTGGCGGTCTGCACGCTCAGCGAAAGTGCGCCGGGATCGCCGCGCAGCGCGGCGTCCACGGTGACCGGATTCGACGGCGACAGGGCGATGTCTGCGCGCGCATCGAGCGTGCCGTCCCAACCGTGCGCAGTGTCAAAGCGCGCATCGAGCCGCAGGCTGACGGGCGCGCCCTCCAGCCGCAGGTCCTGGACCGTGACGATGCCATCGGCCAGGGCGGCGCGGGTGGAAAGCGCGTGCGCGGTGAACAGCGTGGCACCGTCGCGCTGCAGCGACAGCGACGCGATTTCCAGCGCCTCGATGCGAATGGCCGGCGACAGCGAGAGTGCCGGCAGTTCGCCCGGCAGCGTGATGCGCTCGGGCCACGGCGCGGGTGTCGATTGCGCGGGCGGAAGCTCGATGCGTCCGTCGGTGAGCTTCATGTGGCGCACGCGCAGCGTGCCGGAAAGGAGTGCGAGTCCGTCGATGTCGAGTTCCAGCGCCTTCAGCTCCGCGGTCACGCCGTCTGCCGCATAGCGGATCCCGTGCAGCCGCAGGCCGCCGCTGAGGCTGCCTTCGGCCTGGCTCCATTCCAGCGCGCCCGGGGCGAGCGCGTCGCGCAGCTGCTCCAGCACCAGGTCGCGCCCGGTGCCGGTCTTGAGCAGGACCAGCGCCAGCAAGACGCCCAGCAGCGCCAGCGCCAGGAACGATGCGACCAGCCAGCGCCAGCGCCGCTGTGCTGCGGGCGGTGCCGGCGGACTCACGTTGGCCGCGGTCGCGTCGCTCACAGGTCCGGCCCGATGTTGATGTGCAGTTCGAAGCCGGCGTTGTCGTCGAATCCTTTTGCGATATCGACACGCACCATGCCCACGGGTGAGCGCCAGCGCAGGCCCAGGCCGGCACCCACCGAGGCCCCCTCGTTGATCTCGTTGAAGGCGTTGCCGGCATCGACGAATGCCGCCGCGCCCCAGGTCGGCGTGAACATGCGTTCATACTCGGCGCTCGCGACCAGGAGGTTCTTGCCGCCGGTGGGGACGTCGTCGAGCCGGGGGCCGACATGCTGATAGCGGTAGCCGCGAATGCTGCGGTCGCCGCCGGCGAAGAAGCGCAGCGAGGGCGGCAGCGCCTGCAGTTGGTCGGTGAAGGTGCGCCCGAGCTGGCCACGGAAAAGGAACCGGTTGTCGTGCCCCAGGCTGCGGATCAGCTTGGCGTCGAACAGGAACTGGCCAAAACTCACATCCGAACCCAGCGCCGATGCGCCGACCTTGAACTCTCCGCGCAGCGAGAAGCCGCGCGAGGGATACATGGGGTGGTCCGCGACGATTCGCTGCGCCGAGGCGGCCGGGTAGATGAGCCGTGTTTCTCCGACCTGGGCGGTGCCGCTGCGTCGCGCCTGGCGGTCGCCGATTTCGAAGTCCTCGAGCCGCGCATGCGCCGCCACGGCGAGGTTCCAGCCGCGCCAGCGGCCGCTGCGTGAGGCCACCAGCTCGGTGATGCGAGTGGTCATTACGGTGCTTTCCTCTTCGCGCCGGTTGGCACCGAAGGCGTACCAGCCCTCGGCCCAGGCGAACGCCGGGATGCGGTACTCGGCCCCGAGGCTCTTGCGCCGCTGCGCCCAGTCCAGGTGGGCGGCGAACTTGTGGCCGCGGTCGTTGACCCAGCGGCGTTCCAGCCCGAACTGCGCGCCCGCGCCCGAGTCGGTACCCATGCTCAGACCGGCGGTATAGACGCTGCGCTTGCCCGGCACCATCGATACCGCGATCGGAACCTCATCGCCCCGCGCCTGCTCGGTGTCGGGGCGCACGTCGATGTAGCCGAAGTAGTCCAGCTCGGTCAGGCGCTGGTGCAACTGCAGCAGCGAATCCTGCTCGTAGGGTTCGCCCTGGCGGTAGGGCACGGTCTTTTCCAGCAGGGAGCGGCGGATGTGCGAGCCTTCGATCTGCGTTTCGCCGAAGTGGTAGCGGATGCCGCTGTTCCAGGCCAGATCGATGCGGGCGGCATTCCGGGCGCGCGTCACTTCCACCGCGTGGCGCTCCATCTCCGCGTCGAAGTAGCCGCGTGCCAGAAGCGCGCGCTGGATTGCGAGCTTGCCGCGCTCGTAGGCGGCGTGGTCCAGCAGCGCGCCGGTGTGCAGCGGGAAGGTGGCCAGCGACGCGCGTATCGACTCGTCCTCCAGGGCTTCACCCTCGAGGTGCAGCGCGAGCGCATCCACGCGCACCGGTTCACCCGGTTTCACGGTGATGGTCACGTTCGCCGTTCCGCCCTTGCGCTCGACCGCGATGTCGGCACTGGCGGCATAGAGGCCATAGGGCTGCAGCGCCGTGGAGACTTCATCGGGAACCCGGCGCAGGAGGTAGGCCAGGCGCGGTTCTTCCAGCGCGGCGCGGCCGGCGTCGTCCAGTCGCAGGAGCGACAGCGACTTGCGCACGTTGTCCAGCGCCTCGCCTTCGATGCCGGTCACGCGCACCGCCCCAAGCACCTGTGCGCCGGCTGCGACGGGCAGGAGGAGGGTGATCAGCAGCGTGATGGTTGCACTCGTGCGCACGATGGATCTTGCGGCGGGCCCGGAGCCGGCAAGCATACCCGTGCCCAACCGTCGCCTGCCGCCCCGAAGTATGAATCGGCGCTGGCCATGCGGACCGTCGTCGCGACCGACTCAACCCCGGCGGATCGGGTGCGGCGTTACAGCCGCCACCCAACCCGGAGATCGCCGTCATGTCGAGAGTCATCCTGCTTGCCCTGTGTGTCCTGATCCCCTGCCTGTCGCTGCCGGCGGCCCGTGCGCATGGCGCGCTGGTCGAGATGTCCGTGATCGATCGCGACAGCGGCGCAGTGTCGATCCAGTATCCGGCGCGCGGGGAGCGCTGGATCGAAGGCATCCCCGGCCAGCGCTATGCCATCCGGCTGCAGAACCGGACCGGTGAGCGGGTGCTGGTGGTGCTGAGCGTGGACGGCGTCAACGCCGTCAGCGGGCAGACCGCCGATCCGGGCCAGGCGGGCTACGTGCTCGATCCCTGGCAGAGCACCGAGGTGGCGGGTTGGCGCAAGAGTCTTTCCGACGTGGCGGCGTTCGAATTCGCGCCGCTGCCCGACAGCTACGCCGCGCGCACCGGGCGACCGGACAATGTCGGTGTCATCGGGATCGCCGTGTTCCGCGAAAAGCGCGTGCGCCCGATGCCCAAATCCAAGGTATCCGCGCGCCAGGCGCAGGAATCCACGGCGGATGCCGCAGCGGAGCGTAGCGTGGCCGCTGTGCCGCCCATGGCACCTGGCCCCTCGCTCGGGACCGGCCACGGTGCGCGCGAGTATTCCCCGGTGCGCCAGACACGCTTCGAGCGGGCCGGTTCGCGCCCGAACGAGACGGTCGCGCTACGCTACGATCGGCGCGAGAACCTGATTGCGATGGGGATTCTGCCCGCGCCCGGTGCGTGGGCACGCCATCCCGATCCGTTCCCGGGCGGCTTCGTACCTGATCCGTGATTCCTCGCCGCCGCGTCACCGCGCAGGATCAGCGCTTGGCGGCGTCCTCGATTTTCTCGCCGGCTTTCTGGATGTCCTTGCCGGCACCTTCGATGGTGTTGCAGCCGCCCAGCACTACGGCGGCCGCGATGGCGAGAAGGAGGAGGCGGAGGTTGCGTGTCATCGTCGGCAATGTCCTGAGTGTGCCGGGGCTGAAGTGTAACCAGGCTCGCCCCGGCATGCGCAAGTGCCCATGCCGTCGCGGCGCCTGTCGCGTTCATCGCATCAGGGTGGATTTCCCGAACAGGCTTTCCACCAGATCCACCGCGAGCTGCGCGGTTTTGTTGTGCAGGTCGAAGGCCGGGTTGAGTTCGACGATGTCGAGCGAGCCCAGCCGGCCGGAGTCGGCGATCATTTCCATCACCAGCTGCGCCTCGCGGTAGTTGGGCCCACCCGACACCGTGGTGCCGACGCCCGGCGCGATGGCGGGATCGAGGAAATCCACATCGAAGCTGACGTGCAGGTGGGTGTCCTCGTCCACGCCGTAAAGCGCCTGCGTCATCACCTGGCGGATGCCGATTTCGTCGATGTAGCGCATGTCGTAGATGTCCAGACCCACCTCGCGCACCAGGCGGCGTTCTCCCTCGTCCACCGAACGCACGCCGATCTGGCGGATCTGGTCGGGAAGGAGCATCGGAGCCTCCCCCGAGAGGTGGGTGAGCGCCCGTGGCCCGATGCCGAACAGGCAGGCGACCGGCATCCCGTGGACATTGCCGCTGGGCGTCAGCTCGCTGGTGTTGAAGTCGGCGTGGGCATCGAGCCACAGCACGCGCAGGGTGCGGCCGTTCTGGCGGCAATGCCGTGCGACCGCGGTGATCGAGCCAAGGCCGAGGCTGTGGTCGCCGCCCAGCAAAATCGGCAGGCGATCCGACGCCAGCGCCGCACCTACCGCATCCATCGTTGCGCGGTTCCAGGCCACGACTTCGTCCAGGTGGCGGTACCCGTCCACTGGCGGAAGCCAGGGATTGAGCGGGCCACCGAGGTTCCCGGTATCAAAAACATTCAGTCCGCGCGCGCGCAGCGCCTGCACGATGCCGGCCACGCGCAGGGCCTCGGGGCCCATCGACGCGCCACGGTGACCGGCACCGATGTCGGTGGGCGCACCGATCAGCGCGACCTTGGTTTCGCGCGCGCTCATCGCGTCACCTGTGGTGCGGCCCGATGCGGGCGCGCCCGCTCGACGCGGCGTGTGGGCTGGATGCGTAATGACATGGGGAGACCTCGGAATGCCGATGAAGCGGACAGCATAGCGATGGCGGCCGCACGGACCAATCGGCGCGTGAGGTCAGGCGAGGACGGCGCGTGGGCGCAGATCGCTCTGACCGGCCAGCGCGCCGCGATGATGCGGGTGGGAGGGGCAGCCCGGGGTGTTGACAACCATGCGACATGGTGTAGGATGGCGGGCTCGCTTGGACGTTTTGCCCGCTCTGCGGAGCAGCGAAACGGACGCGCCGGGGGTCGGAGCGCAGGTGTTGACGGTTCCGGAAACTGGTGTAAGATGAGCGGCTCCCTGAGGCGAAACGCCTCGCCGGGAAGAAGCTG
>JACDJA010000440.1_pt1 | contig 48424 bp, 32 predicted proteins | sample 7449241 | NCBI WGS metagenome assembly JACDJA01 (sample SAMN14253289, study PRJNA609438) | sludge metagenome | isolation source: initial anaerobic sludge | collected 2018-12-20 | reverse complement strand
CGGTGCCCGCCAGGCCCAGTTGTGCCTGGCGCGCGGCGACGAACTCGCGTGCCATCTGTTCGGCACCCGCGCGCCGCGCGCGGTAGGCCGGCGCGTACAGCTCGATGGCGGCGCCATCGGCAGCGTAGCGGCCATCACTGCGCTCCGTGCCGACATCGGCCGCAGGCACGCCGAGGGTCAGGGCGCCAGCCTGCCCGCCAGGCACGGCGGCGTTCACCGTTGCTGCCAGGGCAATGGCCAGCAACGCGCAAAACGGCCGCGACCCGTTTGAGGTGATCGACATGAATTTGAATTTCCAGGTTGTGAGCGGATGACGACCAGCGATCTGGACAGCCGGTCGGGGTCGGCACACGCGGCGCCGACGCCCGCGATTGTAGCTGCAAGGGCGTCGGGAAAGCGTGCGCATCGCCATGCAATCCGCCCCCGGCACGTGTATCATGCGCGCCCTCAATCCATCCATTCATCCGTATTGAGGGATATAGCCCGCGATGAGCAGCTACCTCTTCACCTCCGAGTCGGTTTCCGAAGGCCATCCGGACAAGATCGCCGACCAGATCTCCGATGCCGTGCTCGATGCCATCCTGAGCCAGGACAAGCGCGCCCGCGTGGCCTGCGAGACGATGGTCAAGACCGGCGTGGCGATCGTCGCGGGCGAGATCACCACCAGCGCCTGGATCGACCTCGAAGCCCTCACGCGCAAGGTCATCCTCGACATCGGCTACAACAGCTCGGACGTCGGCTTCGACGGTGCGACCTGCGGCGTGCTGAACCTGATCGGCAAGCAGTCGCCGGATATCAACCAGGGCGTGGACCGCAAGCATCCGGAAGACCAGGGCGCGGGTGACCAGGGCCTGATGTTCGGCTACGCCACCAACGAAACCGACAGCGGCATGCCGGCGGCGATCCATCTTTCCCATCGCCTGGTCGAGCAGCAGTCCAGGGTGCGCAAGCGCCGCAACGCGCCCGTGTCCTGGCTGCGCCCGGACGCCAAGAGCCAGGTCACGCTGCGCTACGAGGACGGCGTGGCCACCGCCATCGACGCGGTGGTGCTGTCCACCCAGCATGACCCGGGCGTGAAGCAGAAGGACCTGGTCGAAGCCGTGCGCGAGGAGATCCTCAAACCCGTCCTGCCGGCCAAGTGGCTGCACAAGGGCACCAGGTACCACATCAATCCGACCGGCAAGTTCGTGATCGGCGGTCCGGTGGGCGACTGCGGATTGACCGGGCGCAAGATCATCGTCGATACCTATGGCGGCTGGGCCCGTCATGGGGGCGGTGCGTTCTCCGGCAAGGACCCCTCCAAGGTCGATCGCTCGGCCGCCTATGCGGCGCGCTATGTCGCCAGGAACATCGTCGCCGCCGGCATTGCCGACCGCTGCGAGGTGCAGGTGAGCTACGCGATCGGCGTGGCCCAGCCGACGTCGATCTCGGTCACCACCTTCGGCACCGGGCGGATCGCGGACGAGAAGATCGAGAAGCTGATCCGCGCCCACTTCGACCTGCGCCCCTACGGCATCCTGCAGATGCTGGACCTGGTGCATCCGATGTACCAGGCCACGGCGAGCTACGGACATTTCGGCCGCAAGCCGCGCGAGGTGAAGCTGGCCAACGGCGAATCCTTCACCGCCTTCTCCTGGGAAAGGACCGACAAGGCCGCGGAGCTGCGCAAGGCCGCGAAGCTGAAGTAGCACCAGCCGACGCGAACCATCTGTGCGTATATGAGCGGGCCGCCCTGTGCGGCCCGTTCTCCATGCAGCGCGCTGCCTCGTCTCCGGGCCGCCCGGCGTCGAGCTGTCGCCGGCATCTCCCGCCGGTCCGATCTGCAAGAGCGGGACTGTGCTGCGCTCAACCTCCAGATACCGACCCGGCCGCGCCAGCAAGCTCTCATGTCGCCCACGTTCTTGCGGTGCGCCCCAACGCGATCAATGATTCACGCGGTCAACTGTCGACCTCGCCCATGCCAAGCCAAGTCCTCCGGGCGCGGCCGCCGATTGGGGTTTCGCGGCCGGTTGCACGCCCGAGGCGGGCCCGGCAACCGCCGCACACCCGGACCCGGAACCTGGACCCCTCATTCCGCGAACGGAAACGTATCCGGAACGTCCGTGGATGGCTGCCGCCCGGCGCCGGGCAGCGGCGACACCGCGCGGGTCTGGTCGAACCAGGTCCAGGCATCGAACTGGCGGGACAGCGCCACTTCCGAATAATGGCTCTGCAGTTCGGTGTCGGGCCGGTAGATGACACCGATGAAGCGTTCCAGCAGCGGCGCGTGCAAGGCCTGGTGCAACGCCGGGTTCTTCTCCTTGCGCAGGTCCATCAGGCTGCGTGCCGGTGCGTTGTCATGGCACAGCCGCTCGATGCTGTCCCGGTGCGACGGACGGACGCGCATCAGCTGCATTTCGCCGCCCCAGTCGTGCGCGGCCGCCACCGTGCCTGTGTGGGTGCCGAACCCCAGCAGCCGCACCGCATCGCCGAACTCCTCCCGGCACAGTTGGCCGAGATTGTGATCCTCGCGGATCCTGCCCATGTCGGTGTGCCGCGCATCGCCGATGTGCGAGTTGTGCGCCCACACGATGGCCTTGGCGCGCTCGCCGTGCGCATCCAGCAGGTGCCGCAGGGTTTCGAACATGTGCGTGTCGCGCAGGTTCCAGCTCTTGGCGCCGCCGTAATACAGCGTCCGGTAATAACGTTCGGCAGACGCGACCAGCCGCGCGCTTTGTGCGGCATCCAGGAATCGTTCGCCGTTTTCATGGGCGTATTCGAGTTCGCGACCCAGCAGGTCGCGGCACTGGCGCACCGCGGCCTGTTCGCAACTGCGATAGCCATCCGAGAGTACCGCACGGCCATAGGTGGCCGGGTCGTGCTGCCAAGGCGTCAGGCACCCATAGCGCTCGCGCGCAATGCGGGCGGCTTCGGGGTCGACATCATCGAGATAGCCAAGCACGGTCTCGATCGATGCGCCCATGTTGTAAAGATCGAGCCCATAGATGCCCGCCTGCTGTTGCGGCTCGCGACCCTGGTTGTAGCCGCGCAACCAGACAACCAGTTGCGCGAACTCCCGGTTGCGCCACATCCAGCCCGGAAAACGCTGGAATGCGGACGCGGCATCGCCGCGTGCCGGCAAACCGCGGACATGGCGATTGAGGTGCGCCGCATCGGGCCAGTCGGCCTCCAGCGCCAGCACGCGGAAACCATGCCGCTCGATCAGGCGTCGGGTGATCATCGCCCGTGCCCGGTAGAACTCCGAGGTTCCGTGGCTGCACTCGCCGAGCATCACGATGCGGGCGTCGGCAAAGCGTTCGTAGGCATCGGCGAATGCCGGATCGTCGATCTGCGGCAGCGGTTCGGCCGCCGTGCGGATGAGACGTGCCAGCGGGGCTTTCCCACCGTCCGCCGCGCGCTTGCCGCGCGCCGTGCGCCGGTCCTCGCCCCAGCCCTCGGCGCCGACCAGCGGCACGAAGCGCACGCCGCCGAGGTCTTCTTCCTCGTACTGCGTCTTGCCGCGGCGGGTGATGCGGCGCAGGCGCTGGCCGCGCGTCTGGCTGCCGACCGGAATAACGAGTCGGCCGCCAACCGCCAGTTGCTCGCGCAATGCTTCGGGTACCTTCGGCGCCCCGGCGGCGACCAGGATGGCGTCGAAGGGCGCGGCCTCGGGCAACCCGCGGCTGCCATCGCCGACCGCGAGGCTGATGTTGGAATAACCGAGCGCGTCGAAGCGCTGCCGCGCGGCCTCGGCCAGCACGGCATGCCGCTCGATGGCGTGCACGTGGCCGGCGATGCGGCTCATGACCGCCGCCGCGTAGCCTGAACCGGCACCCACTTCCAGCACCCGGTCGCCGGGTTGGATGCGGGCGGCCTCGATCATCAACGCGACGATGTAGGGTTGCGAGATGGTCTGCTGCTCGCCGATCGGCAGGGGGTTGTCCTCGTAGGCGAACTCCTGCATCTCGCGACCCACGAACCGCTCGCGCGGCACCTCGCGCATCGCTTCGAGGATCAGCGGATCGCGGATGCCGCGCCCGGCGATCTGCGTATCGACCATGTGCTGGCGCTGGGTGGGCCGCTCGGCCAAGGGACTCTCCGTCTGCGATGCCGCCCTGGCCGTCGCGTTGCCAGGCAGCGCAGCCATGGTACAGCCCGACAAGGCAACCTGGTCTGCGCCGCAAGGGCGCGTTGTCATCCGCGTGTGCAACTGCACGCGTGCGCGTCCGCTTGGCTGGCCGATCGGCGAGCAACGGTCCGAGGTGCGCAAGCGCCGCAACACGCCCGTGGCCTGGCTGCGGCGGGACGCCACGAGCCAGGCCACGCTGCGCCACGAGGACGGCGCGGCCCAGCCGACGCCGATCCCGGTCACCACCTTCGGCAGCGGACGGATCGAGGGCGAGCAGATCGAAAGGCTGATCCGCGCCCACTTCGACCTGCGTCCCTACGGCATCCTGCAGATGCTGGACCTGGTGCATCCCATGGACCAGGCCACGGCGCGCTACGGGCATTTCGGCCGCAAGCCGCGCACGGTGAAGCTGGCCAGCGGCGGATCCTTCACCGCCGTCTGCTGGGAAGGCACCGACAAGGCCGCGGAGCTGCGCAAGGCCGCGAAGCCGAAGTCGCACAAGCCGGCGCGAGCCACCCGTGCGCACGTGGACGGGCCGTCCCGTGCGGCCCGCCTTACATGCGCCGCACACCCCTCGACCAGGCCTGACCGGCAACGGCAACGCGCCGGCGCCTGGCCAGCGTCACCCGGTATTCTGCAGCCCCTGCGCGACGCCGTTGACGCAGGCGACCAGCGCCTGCAGCAGCTCATCGTCGCGGCGCTCGCCGGCGCGCCAGCGACCGAGCAGGTCCACCTGCAGGAGACTCATCGGGTCGACATAGGGATTGCGCAACTGGATCGAGGCGGCCAGGCGCGGATTGCCGGCGAGCAGGCCGTCGCTGCCAGCGAGGCGCAGCAGCCAGTCGCAGGTGCGTGCGAACCCGGCGCGCAGGTCGGGGAAGAACGCATCATGCAGGGGACCGGCGAGCCTGGAATGGGCCTCGGCAATGTCGAGGTCGCACTTGGCCAGCACCATCTCCACGTCGGCGACGACGTTGGCGAGGAACGGCCAGTCGCGCGCCATTTCCGCCAGGGCGGCCGCGCCGAATTCGCGTGCGCCCTGTTCCAGCGCGCTGCCCAGGCCGTACCAGCCGGGGAAGATCGAACGGCATTGGGTCCAGGCAAATACCCAGGGAATGGCCCGCAGGTCCTCCACGCCCTGCATGCCGCGCCGGCTGGCGGGCCTGGAACTCAAGGTCATGCGCTCGATCACGTCGATGGGTGTCGCACTGCGGAAATACTCGACGAATCCGGCGCGCTCGACGAACTGACGGTAGGTGCGGCGACTCGCGGCGGCAAGCGCATCCATGCGCGCCTTCCATTCGCGCTCACGCGGCTCGGCGCGTCGCGGACGCAGCGAGGCACGCAGCACGGCGCCGACGGTCTGCTCCAGGTTGCGCAGGGCCAGCGCGCGGATGCCGTATTTGCGATGGATGACCTCGCCCTGCTCGGTGACGCGCAGCACGCCCGCCACCGCACCGCGCGGCGAGGACATCAGGGCCGGCATCATGCGTGCGCCACCGCGGCTGGCCGAACCGCCGCGGCCGTGGAAGAAGGCCAGCCGGATGTCCTGTGCACGCGCCACCTCGAGCAGTTCCGCCTGGGCGCGCTGCAGGCTCCAGCGCGAAGCCAGGGTGCCGCCGTCCTTGCCGCTGTCCGAATAGCCGAGCATCACCCACTGCCGCAGCCCGCGGCTTTCGAGATGCTGGCGGTACACCGGATCGGCGAGCAGGGCAGCCAGCGTCGCCGGCGCGTGCAACAGGTCTTCGATCGTCTCGAACAGGGGCGCGATGTCGAGTGGCACGCCGCCTGCTTCTTCGACCAGTCCCCCGCGGCGTGCCAGCGCCAGTACGGCCAGGAGATCCGCCGGCGTGCGCGCCATCGAGATCACGTACAGGCCGGTGGCCTCGCGGCCATGGCTGTCGCGTGCGGAACGCAGGCGCTCGAACACGGCCTGCAGGGCGACGGCGCCTTCGTCATCGCTGGCCGGAAACACCTTCTCGCCGGCCGCATGGGGGCGCAGTACCTGCGCACGCTCCTCGGCTTCGCGTTCCGGCCAGCTTGCGTCGCCGAGCAGGGCGGCCAGCACGTCGTCGTGCACGCGCGCGTCCTGGCGCACGTCGAGCCGCGCGAGGTGGAAGCCGAAGGTGCGGATGCGCCAGATCAGGCGTTGGACCGGGTACGCGCCGGCGTGCGTGCCGCCATGGGCCGCCAGGCTTGCCGCAATGCATTGCATGTCATCCAGCAGCTCGTCCGCGTCGGCGTAGCGCCGCAGCGCGCCGGCCTGCGTGGCGGCGAGCCGCGCAGCGATGAAGCGCAACAGGCAGCGGTAGGGCATATCCGCATGCCGCGGACGGATGCGCCTGGCAACCTCGGGAAAGCGCGCACGGTAGTCGGCGAGGCGCGCCATGACCTGCGCCGACACCGATACACGATCGGTCGTCTGGCTGAGCAGCCGCGCCAGCGCCCGCACGTCGCCGCGGTAGCGATCGAGGACCAGTGCGCGCTGCGCGTCGAGGCATTCGGCGATGGTGTCGGCACCCACGTTCGGATTGCCGTCCATGTCGCCCCCGACCCAGGTGGCGAAGTGCAGCAGCCGGGGCAGCGCCGGCTGCACCCCATACACCTCGCGCAGCGCCTCGCCCAGCGCTTCGTACAGCGACGGCGCGATGCGGTAGAGCGGATTGGCGAGATAGAAATCGACGTGTTCGCGCTCGTCCTGCACAGTCGGGCGAACCGGCGAAGCTTCGGCCGTCTGCCAGCTCGCCGACAGGGCCATGTAGATCCGTGCATCATCCGCGCGCCGCTCGCCGGGCGTGCGCGCGGGGTCGAAGCCGTCCACCAGCGAGCTGACGATGGCCTGCTCCTTCTCCAGCAGCGAACGGCGCACCGCCTCGGTCGGGTGCGCGGTGAAGACCGGCTGCACCCACAGCCGCTGCAGCCAGGCCAGCAGTTCATCCACGCCGACCCCCTCCGCCTCGAGGCGCGCAAGGACATCCAGCAGCGATTCGGGTTGCGGCGCACCGCCCGCGCGTTGGTAATCACGCCGGCGGCGGATGCGATGCACGCGTTCGGCCACATTGACGGCCTGGAAATAGGTCGCGAAGGCGCGCGCCAGCATTTCCGCGTGGGCGGCATCGAGCCCTGCAAGGGACGCACCGAGCGCGTCCAGCGGCGCGCCCTCCTGACGTCGCCGGATGGCCGCCACGCGCACGGCTTCGACGCGCTGGAAGAAGCCATCGCCACATTGCTCCGCCAGCATTGCGCCGACCATGCTGCCGAGTCGCCCGACATCGGCGCGCAGGGCGTCGTCGGGCGGCAGGAAACCGGCCTCACCCGTGGCTTTTCGGCTATTGGACATGGCAGGACTCCGGCAGTCTGGTCCAGATGATGACGTGGCCAACGCGCAGCCGACTGCCCGCTACCTTGCACCCGCAGGCCCTTGCGTGCAAAGCCCGGGTTGCCAACGGCGCCAGCTGCTGCGGCGCGCAGCGTCTGGCGACACCAGGGCCAGCAATCACGGCGTGCACCGATGCCCGGGAGTCGGGCGCCGCAAGCCAACTCCGCTTCCCTTGCCAGTTTCCCGAATCGCGAAATTCATCAATGCGAGTGGAGGATTTTCTTGATATCCTGCGCCGGTCGCCGGGGCGAAACGCAGCGCGACGAGTGGCATTCATCAATCATTTGAGGGGAACCATCGTATGGCAAGCGGCTGGAATGTCGTAATCACAGGCCTGGCAGGCCTGTTTCTCGCTGCATCGGTAAATGCGCAGCCGAGTTCGTCCCGCGGTGAAGGGCCAAGCGGTATCGACAATACCGTGACGATCATGACCATCCAGAACCAGTTCGGCGGGCTCGGGCCAGCCGGCTCTGGCGTCGTCCGGGTCGATGAGTCGGCTTTCGTCGCCGGCTCGGGACTGATCCAGTTCAGTGAGGTCCCGCTCGGAACGACCAATCCGTCCTACGCGCCGGGCGACTACGGTGGTGACGCGAGCAGCCCGAATGTCACGTTCGGAGGCTATTTCGATGGGCAGCGCATCGGCGTAGGTGCGGAATGTCCGCCGGGAGCGGCGCCGACCGGCTGTGTCGCCGGCAACGCGACCAACCCCCTTGCGCTCGATCCGGCATCGCCCGCCACGTTCACCGTCAATGACGGCGCCAACCCGACCTCGCCGGTACTGAGCGGCACGCCTACGTTCAACGGCCCGATCGCGATCCTGTTCGACACCGACCAGGCCGGCGTCGGCCTGGATGGCGGCTTCTTCGATGATGCTAACAGCACCGCCATCACCGCCTTTGCGCGCGACGGGTCGGTGATCGGCTCGGTGACCAATGCCGGCACGGGGATCGAATTCCTGGGGCTGGTCACCGCCGATGGCAGCAACCGTATTGCCGGGCTCCTGTTCAGCCTGGTCGGCGCGGAAAGTGCCGGGTTTGCCATCGACAACCTGCGTTTCGGTACCCAGGGTCAGGTTGGCCCAGGCCCAGGGCCAGGCCCAGGGCCGGCAGTGTACGTGCCAGTGCCGACGCTCGACTATGCAGGCCTCGGGGCATTGCTGTTGCTGGTGGCGGGAATGGGTGCCTGGTTCGCCATCCGGCGCTGACCCGGCGCGATCCTGAAACCCTGCGCGGCGGCAGGCCGGTGCCTGCCGTCGCGTTTTCTTTTGCAGGGCACGCACACTTCGTTATCGCTTCATCGCGAAGCAGCGATATAATCTACCCCTTCCCTGTCGAGGGGCGCTGCACGCTGGCCGCCGGATGGCGTCCGGACCCAGGCTCGGCAGGCGACCTGTTGTAACGGCGCCCGCACCACCCGACCCCGACGCCGCGGCGCGAGCATCGCGCCGGCATCGCCGTCCCGAACCCGAGCACGCCAATGAACGCGCAACCCAAGACCTTTTCGACCGCCGGCGACTACAAGATCGCCGATATCAGCCTCGCCGACTGGGGCCGCAAGGAAATCGACATCGCCGAGCACGAGATGCCCGGCCTGATGTCCATCCGCCGCAAGTACGCGCCCGGCAAGCCACTCGCCGGCGTGCGCGTGACCGGCTCGCTGCACATGACCATCCAGACCGCGGTGCTGATCGAGACCCTGAAGGATCTCGGCGCCGACGTGCGCTGGGCCTCGTGCAACATCTTCTCCACCCAGGACCACGCCGCTGCCGCCATTGCCGACACTGGCACGCCGGTGTTCGCCTGGAAGGGCGAAACGCTGGAGGAATACTGGGACTGCACGCTGGCCGCGCTGTCCTTTCCCGGCGGCCAGGGCCCGCAACTGGTCGTCGACGACGGCGGCGACGTCACCTTGCTCATCCACAAGGGCTACGAGCTGGAAAACGGCTCGGACTGGGTGGGCACACCGTCCGGCAATCACGAGGAACAGGTCATCAAGAACCTGCTCAAGCGCGTGCATGCCGAACGCCCGGGCTTCTGGCACGCCGTGGTCAGTGAATGGAAGGGCGTATCCGAAGAGACCACCACCGGCGTCCACCGACTCTATCAATTGGCCGAAGCCGGCAAGCTGCTGGTGCCGGCGATCAACGTCAACGATTCGGTGACGAAATCCAAGTTCGACAACCTCTACGGCTGCCGCGAATCGCTGGCCGATGGCCTCAAGCGCGCCATGGACGTGATGCTCGCCGGCAAGGTTGCCGTGGTGTGCGGCTATGGCGACGTCGGCAAGGGCTCGGCACATTCCCTGCGCGCCTACGGCGCGCGCGTGGTGGTGACGGAGATCGACCCCATCAATGCGCTGCAGGCGGCGATGGAAGGATTCGAAGTCAATACCGTCGAATCCACGCTCGGTCGTGGCGACATCTACGTCACCACCACCGGCAACAAGGACGTGCTGACGCTGGCCCACATGCAGGCCATGAAGGATCAGGCCATCGTCTGCAACATCGGCCACTTCGACAACGAAATCCAGGTCGATGCGCTGCACGCCAGCGGTGCCACGCACACCAACATCAAGCCACAGGTGGACAAGTTCACCTTCGCCAACGGCAACAGCATCTTCCTGCTCGCCGAAGGCCGCCTGGTGAACCTCGGCTGCGCCACCGGCCACCCAAGCTTCGTCATGAGCAATTCCTTCTCCAACCAGACCCTGGCGCAGATGGATCTGTGGGCGCACAAGGACAGTTACGAGGCAAAGGTCTACATCCTGCCCAAGAAGCTGGATGAGGAAGTCGCGCGTCTGCACCTGGAAAAGATCGGCGTGAAGCTCACCCGTCTCACCGCCGAGCAGGCCGCCTACCTGGGCGTACCGGTGGATGGCCCATACAAGCCGGAGCATTACCGCTACTGAGCCGCCACCACGAAGCTGGACACGAACGGGCGCCGCATGCGCCCGTTCGCATTCCGGCACCCGGCATCGGTTGCCGACCGGCACACCGCGACACGGCAAGGGCGCATGCGCGCGTGCCGCCTGGACAACGAGCGAAACAACAGGAGCGGAGTTTGCAATGAACCAGTCGCTTTCCAGCGTGGACCCGGACGGGCGCCTCGAATATTCCGTGGTCTTCAGCGACCGATCGCTCAACCACATGTCGAGGCTGTTCCAGGGCGTCATGCGCGATCTCTCAAGCACCCTGAAGGAGGTCTACAACGCCCATTCGCTGGCCATCGTGCCCGGCGGCGGCAGCTATGCCATGGAAGCGGTGGCGCGCCAGTTCGCCACCGGCGAGCGGTGCCTGGTCATCCGCAACGGCTGGTTCAGCTTTCGCTGGAGCCAGATCCTGGAAGCCGGTCGGCTCGCCGCCGCCACCACGGTGCTCAAGGCACACCCGGCCGGCAGTGGCGATCAGGCGCCGTTTGCACCACCCCCGATCGATGCGGTGGTGGACGCCATCGCACGTGACCGGCCCGCCGTGGTATTTGCGCCGCACGTGGAGACGGCCTCCGGCATCCTGCTTGGCCGGGACTACCTTGCGACCGTCGCACGCGCGACGCACGCGGCAGGCGGCCTGTTCGTGCTGGACTGCATCGCCAGTGGCGCGCTATGGGTGGACATGCGCGACAGCGGCGTGGACGTGCTGCTCAGCGCACCGCAGAAGGGCTGGAGCTCCAGCGCCTGTGCCGGACTGGTGATGTTCTCCGAAGCCGCCGCGCAACGCCTGCCCCAGACCCGCGGCAGCAGTTTCGCGCTGGATCTCCAGGCCTGGCGGAACGTGATGGCAAGCTACGAGCAGGGCGGCCACAGCTACTACGCCACCTTGCCGACGGACGCCCTCAGGGGGTTGCGCGACAACGTGCTGGAAACGCGCGCGCTCGGTTGGCAGCACACCCGCGAACGTCAGCAGCGCCTTGGCGATGCGGTGCGCGAGCTGCTCGCGGCACGCGGTTACGCAAGTGTCGCCGCGCATGGCTGCGAAGCCCCGAGCGTGGTCGTCAGCTACACCGCCGATGAGGCCATGCACGATGGCAGCGCCTTCGCCGCACACAACGTACAGATTGCCGCCGGCGTGCCACTCGCCTGCGATGAGCCGCCCGGGTTCAAGAGCTTCCGTGTCGGCCTGTTCGGCCTGGACAAGCTCAGGGATGTGGACGGCACCCTCGCGCGCTTCGCCGCCGCACTGGATGCCGTCGAGGGACGAGGCCGGGCATAGTTTCACGACGCGGGTGCGACGACCAGCTTGGGTAGAACAACCAGCCAGCGATCGACCTTCGACGTCTCCCGGTATCCGGGCCGGTTCTGCGCCGCAGTCCACACCACCAGGCTGCCGACACTGGCCCGCAGCACCTTGCCGGGCGGGAGCCGGGCCGCCGCCGCCAGACGACCGACGACCACGCCGTCGGCGGCGCGCAGTTCACGCCGGCCAGCGTGATCCTCGAAACCCAGCGCGTCGCCGACGCGCAGGCGCGCCAGCGCCTGATGCACCGGGCTGGCGGCGGCGTAGCGGCCGGCGAAGCCAAGATCGACGTCACGCAATCCCAGCGACAGATGACGATGGGACAGGGCCGCCGGCAACGCGGTCGGCGTGACTGCGCTGGCACGCAGGATCGCCGCGCCTGCCAGTGCCGGGGTGAACGGGTTCGCACACCGCGCAGCCTGACACAGCAGCAGGGTTTCGCGCGCCCGGGTCATGCCCACGTAGTAGAGACGTCGCTCTTCGTCATCGCCTTCGCGCCACTCCCCGCCATCCAGCATGGCCACGTGGTTGAACTCGCTGCCCTTGGCACCGTGTACCGTGCTGATGACCAGACCCTCGCCGCCGGCGCGGCGCACGTCCTGCGCAAACTCGAACAGGGCTTCGACGGCAGTGCCCGCCGGAATGCGCTCGCTACCCCAGGTGGCGGCCAGTTCATCGATGTACTGGCGCAGCAGGCCTTCCCACGGGTTGTCCGACCGGCCGCCGCGAAAGTGCCGCTCGAACCAGCGTACGAGCGACGCGCCGGACAGGCTGCGACCGGGCCGCGCGCGCAGCAGGTCGAGCAGGGCCCAGGTTTCACGAGTCTGGGTCAGCCGCGGCTGGCCTCGCGCGGCCTCCAGTTCGCGCACCGGCACGCCTGCCAGTTCACACCAGGCGCGCACCGGCTCGAGGCTGGCATGCTTGCGCGCCAGCACGGCGAAGCCTGACCAGGAAATGCCCGGTGCCAAGGCACGGATGCGCTCCAGCTCCGCCATCACCTGCGCCGCCTGGGTGGTGGCATCGTCGTCCGTGGCGAGGACCATCACCCGTCCCTGGGCCAGCGCATCGTGCGCCGACCAGCGCCCGCCGGGCGGGTCATCCCGCCGCGCGTGGTTGATGCGGATGGGATGGTCGCGCTTGAGTCGATCCTGCGCCGCGCCCACGATGGCATTGGCGGCGGCGATGATGTGGCCGCTGGAACGGTAGTTTTCCACCAGGTATTCCGGAGCGGCCTCATAGTCGTCCTGGAAACGGCGGATGAAGGCGTTGCTGGTGCCGCGAAAGGCATAGATGTTCTGGTCGTCGTCGCCCACCGCGAGCAGGTCGAGCTTCGCTTCGGCATCGGCCAGGCGACGTCCAGCGAGCGCGCTGATCAGCCGATACTGGCGCTCGTCCACATCCTGGTATTCATCCACCAGGATGTGCCGGTAGCCTGCCAGCAGGCGCTCGCGCCGCGCCTCTTCATCGGGCAGATCCGGCACATCGCCCGCGGCGTCGGCACGCCGTCCTTCCAGCAGTGCCAGTGCATCGTCGAGGATGGCGTCGAAGTCCACCGGCTCGTCCTGCGTCCCGGCGGAGGCGGCAAAGCTGCGCCCGGTCAAGCGCAGCGCCAGCGCATGGTAGGTCAGCACGCTCACCCCGCGCGCGTCCGCGCCGACAAGGGCGACGAGGCGCTGGCGAATCTCCCACGCAGCGGCGCGGTTATAGGCCAGCACCAGCACGCTTTCGGCCGCTTCGCGCTGGATGCGCACCAGGTACGCAACGCGGTGCACGATGACGCGCGTCTTGCCTGAACCGGGTCCGGCCAGCACCAGGCGATTGGCATCCTCCTCGCCGGTGACCAGCGCCTGCTGCACGGGGTGGCGCAGATCCTCGACGATGCGCTGCCAGGATTCATGTGTCGTGGCGCGTTCGAGGATTTCGCGGCGGCCGGCGAAGTAGCGACGGATGAAGGCCTGGCGCGGCAGGCTGAAATAGGCGAGCACGAAGGCCAGCGCGTCGGACAGCCTGGCCAGGCCAAGGCGCGCATACTCCTGAATGACGTGCACCTGGAAGTTCTTTTCGCGGTAATGATCGGCCAAGGGCACGTAATCCGCCTGGCTGAACTGGCGCCGCCGCGCATCTGCTTGCAAATGCAGGGTCATGGCTGCGCGGAACACGCTTTTGCCACGATCCAGGATGAGGACGCCATTGTCGTGCAGGTACAGCAAGCCCGCTTCGATCGCCAGCGGCACGTCCTTCAGACCCGGGCCGATGGCCAGGTCGTTCTTCAAGGCGGTCTCCAGTTCGCCCGCCTTGCATACCACGCGCAGGTCCGCGCCGCGCAGCTGCGGCGCCAATTGACCGAGCAGGGCCTGCATCAGCACCCCGGCCACCTCGCGGCGGCGCGCGGCGATCTCCACGATCTCGGCCCAGCTGCGACGCAGCCGCACGCGCAGGATCTCGCGGTGCAGTACGCGCACGTCGAACAGGGGCCGCCGCGCGCCCTCGCCGTCACCGAACGGGCGCGCCAGTGAGCGCACAATGGCGAGCAGGCCATCGGCCTGGCCCGTGCCATCGACGGCCTCGGCCACGCGCTGGCGCAAGGCGCGCAGGTCCATGCCCTGCCAGCCTTCCTCGGCGGCATCCGGCGCCAACTCCGGCAGGATGCCGAGCAGCGCCGCCTCGGCCGCGCACAGCACCTGGAAGCGCTGCAACGAGGCGTCGGGGATGCCGTGGCGCAGGAGCACGGTCATCTCGATGTCGTTGGCGAGGATCTCCAGCCGATCGAGCTCGCGCAGCATCTCCAGGCAGCGCGCCGGCGGCACGCCCAGCCGCACGGCGAGGTCATCGGTGCTGAGCCCCTCGTCATCGTCGGCGTTGACGAGTTCGCTGACCAGTTGCCGGTAGCCGTCACGCATGGCGGCCGAAAGATCGGCCCGTGCAAGGCGCTGGTCGGCCGCCTCCAGCGAGTTGACCCGCAGGCTGCCGGGGAACACGCGCACGTGGTTCTCGTTGCGTTCCAGCAGGCGCGCCCGCTCGAGCCAGGCCACGGCTGCGCGCACGCGGGTATCGGCATCGCGCTCGCCCAGCTCGATGCTGAGGCTGGCCGGTCCGCCGGCCAGGATCTCGCCCGGGGTGACGACCACCGCGTCGCTGCGCAGACGCGCGGAATAGCGTCGCAGGCTGCGCAGAATGCCGGCGATATCGCGCCGCGACAGGCGCGAGCGGGCGGCGATGGAAAACTGCTTCTCGACGTCCCGCTGGTCATACAGCAGGACGCAGCGTGCCTGCTCGTTGTCGCGTCCCGCGCGTCCCGCCTCCTGCAGGTAGTTTTCCAGCGAGCCGGGCATCTCGGCGTGTACCACCAGGCGCACGTTGGGCTTGTCCACGCCCATGCCGAACGCGTTGGTCGCCACGATCACCCGCAATCGATTGGCGATGAAGTCCTGCTGGATGTCCTTTTTCAACCCTGCTTCCAGGCCGGCGTGGAAATGCGCGCAGGCCCAGCCGGCATCCTTGAGGCCGGCCGCCAGCTCCTCGCAGCGCTTGCGCGTGGCCGCGAACACGATCGCGCCACCCACCGGATCGGCCAGTTCGTGGCGCAGCAGCGACTGGATCAGGGGCAGCTTTTCGGCCGCCGTGGCCTGCATCACTTCATACTGCAGGTTGGCGCGCTCGTGGCCACCGTCGAAAACCTCCAGCTCGACGCCGAGCGCCTCGCGGAAGTGCTTGCGCAGATCCTCCACCACCTCGCGTCGCGCGGTCGCCGTGTAACACCACACCGGGGCAAGGTCGGCAGCGTGATGCGTACGGATGTGGCGCGATACGTAGAGATAGTCGGGCCGGAAGTCGTTGCCCCAGCGGGACAGGCAGTGCGCCTCGTCGAACACCCAGGCGGCAATCTCGCGGTGGCGGATGGCTTCGGTGAAGCTGCGATTGCGAAACTGCTCGGGCGACACCAGCACCACGCCCACGTCGCCCAGGCGCAGCCCATCGAGCACCACGCGCCGCTCGGGCATGCTGAGCAGGCCGTTGAGCGCGGCCGTCGTATAGACGCCCTGGCGGACCAGGTTGTCCACCTGGTCCTTCATCAGCGACTGCAGCGGGGAAACGATGACCGTCAGGCCACCGTTGCGCCAGTGGCTGGAGAGGCCCGGCAACTGGTAGCAGAGCGACTTGCCACCCCCGGTCGGCAGGATGGCCAGCAGGGAACGACGCGCGTAGGCGGCTCGCACGATCGCCTCCTGCAGCGAACCGCCCTCCGCCGTGCGTGGCTCGGCGCGGAAGCTGGCAAAGCCGAAATGACGTTCGAGCTCGCGCCGCGGATCCATGCGCTCGCGGCAATAACCGCATGCGGCGGCCTGGCAGGCGGTATCGCGCAATCGCCGCTGCAGTTCGCGCACCCGCGGGAACTGCAGGCGCACCCACGGCGGGATCACCGAATTGCCGCCGCTCACGCGCAACCAGGCCAGCAGATAGGCCAGCGGCAGGGCCAACTCCGGATCGGCCAGGCACGCGTCCAGTACCGCGTCGGCCTGGGTGGCGCACACCTTGCCGGTCACCAGCCGCGCCAGCGCAGCACGCACGTGGTGCATGGGCGGCACCAGGGCATGCCGCAGCACGGCGAAAAGGGCGCCCACGCCCAGGCGGCGGTCGCAGTTCAGCAGGTAGTGATGGCAGGCGAGTTCATCGGCCGATTCGCGCCCGAGCACCTCGAACGCCTGCTTCTGTTCATGCCACAGCTGCAGCGCGAGTCTGGCATCGCGCAGGGGATCGCTGCGCGCATCGCGCACCAGCCTGTAGTCCTTGACCAGGCGGTGATAGGGGTTCTGCGGGAAGGCGATGGGCGACAGCAGCAGCGTGTCCACTACCGGCAGGTCGTGCAACCGCAAGCTGGGAAAGTGCCGGGCCAGCACGGGCAGGTCATGCTGCAGGATGTTGTGGCCAAGTACGCATGCGGCGCCCTGCGCGAGCGCATCCAACCGCCCGGCCGCCTCTTCGCAGGCGCGGCGCGACAGCGCCAGCAGTTCCACGCCGGTGTCGCTGCGCCAGGCGGCGAGCTTGTGCAGGCGGAACGGATCGTCATGCGCCGTCTCGATGTCGATACACAGGGCACGCGGAGCAAACGGGGCTCTCGCGGCGCCCACGTTGGCCCGATCAGTGGCGATGGCCATGGCGGGTGGATTCCCGATCTGGATTCAAGGCGGGCCTGTTTGCCGGTGCGTCAACCAAGACAGGCAGGCATGATAAACATCCTGCGTCGGAGGCGGGCGCCGACCTGACGCCATTGCGCGGCATCGCTGGCGTGACTTTCGTCCGATGATGTCGCACCGTGCGGGCGTTACGCTGCGTCATCTCAAGGGGAAGCCATCGCGATGCGCAAGTTCCTGAAGTGGTCGGCTGGCCTGGGGCTGTGCCTCGTCGCCGTCAGCGCGCTGGCCTTCGTGCACGTGTGGTACTTCAAGCCCCTCAGCATCGACTGGTTCTACGGCCGCCTGTTCGCGAAGTTCGCCCTGCAAAGCCCGGAGATGCTGAGCAGCATGCGCATCCTGCCGGCCTGGGCGGATTTCTACAGCGACAAGCTGGACGATGCCTCGCCAGCCCAGGGCGACGCCATGGCTGCCCTGGTCAAGGACAGCCTGGATACCCTGCATCGCTACGACCGGCAGGCGCTGGATGCCGAGGGGCGGCTGTCCTACGACGTGCTCGAGCAGTTCCTTGCCATCCAGGTCGAGGGCGAGCGCTTCCGCTACCACGGTTTCCCCGTCAACCAGATGTTCGGCGTGCAATCCTCGTTGCCGAACTTCATGGCCGACACCCACCAGGTAAAGAGTGCGGCCGAGGCCGAAGCGTATATCGCACGCCTGCAGCTGTTCCCGCGCAAGTTTGCGCAGGTGCTCGAAGGCCTGAAGCTGCGCGAAGCGAGGGGCGTGATCCCGCCGAAGTTCACCGTCGATGCCGTGCTCGCCCAGATGCGCGCCTTCAGCGGCGTACCGGCGCAGGAGAACATGCTCTACACCACCTTCAGGGACAAGCTCGAGCAGATTGCGCCGCAGGCGATGTCGCCGGCAGCCCGCACGCATCTGCTGGCCCGGGTGGCGTCGTCCATCGACGCGCAGGTCTATCCGGCCTACCAGGAGCTGATCGCCTACTTCGCGGCTCTGCAACCGAAGGCCACGACCAACGAAGGCGCCTGGAGCCTGCCCGACGGCGATGACTACTACGCCTGGTGCGTGCGCATGCACACCACCACCGACATGACGCCCGCGCAGGTCCACACGCTGGGCCTTGCCGAGGTGGCCCGCATCGGCGGCGAGATGGACGCCATCCTGCGCGCCCAGGGTCTTGCCGATGGCAGCATCGGTGCGCGGGTGCAGCAACTGGCACAGGCACCGGGCGCCACCTTCCCGAATACCCCGGAAGGCAAGACGGCGATGATCGCCGAGTACCAGGCGATCCTGGACGACATCGACGGCAAGCTCGGCGATGCCTTCCACATGCGGCCCAGGCTCGGCGTGGTCGTGAAGGCGGTACCGGAGTTCTCCGAGAAGACCGCCCCGGGCGCCTACTACCAGACCGGCGCCTTCGACGGCTCACGCCCCGGCGTGTTCTACGCCAACCTGCGCGATACCGCCGAAACACCGAAGTTCGCCATGCGCACGCTGGCTTACCACGAGGGCATTCCAGGCCACCACTTCCAGCTCACCATCGCGCAGGAATTGACCGGTGTGCCGTTCTTCCGCCGCGTGCTGCCCTTCACCGCCTATGCGGAAGGCTGGGCACTGTATGCCGAACGCCTGGCCTGGGAGCTCGGTTTCCAGGAGGATCCACTGGACAACCTTGGCCGGCTGCGAGACGAAATGATGCGCGCGGTGCGCCTGGTGGTGGACTCGGGCATCCACTACAAGCACTGGACACGCGAGGCGGCCATCACCTACATGCTGGACAATACCGGCATGTCCGAAACCGACGTCACCGCCGAAATCGAGCGCTACTTCGTCGCCCCCGGCCAGGCGCTGGCCTACAAGGCCGGCATGCTGAAGATACTCGACCTGCGCGAGCAGGCGCGCGGCGCGCTCGGCGAGCGCTTCTCGCTCCCCGCCTTCCACGACCAGGTGTTGGGCCATGGCGCGCTGCCGTTGTCCCTGCTCGAGCAGGTGGTCAAGGAGTGGATCGCCACGCCACAGGCACCGCCGGGCGGCGACTGAGGCCGCTGGCGCAACACCGGACCCGCGCCCTGGCAACCACGCATGGCCACCGACCGCAATTTCCTCGCCTACGTCGTCGAACAGATCGGTCTGGGCGAGCGCCTCACGTCCAGGCGCCTGTTCGGCGAATACGCGCTCTACGTGGATGGCAAGGTGGTGGCCTTCGTCTGCGACAACCGCCTGTTCGTCAAGACCTCGCCGGCCATCACCGAGCTGGCACCGGGATTGCCCCTGGGTCCGCCGTACCCGGGTGCGAAGGACCATCCCATTGCCGACGAGCTGCTGGACGATGCGCACGCGCTGCGCGAGCTGATGCTTGCCACGGCCGGGCACATGCCGCCGCCGCGCCCAAAGCGACCGCTGCGCGCAAAACACCGGCCGGACTGAAGCACGCGGCCAACGCCGGCCGGTGATCCGGCGACGCGGCACGCACGGCCGGCTTGCCGATCGCCCGCCAAAACCGGGTAGGCTATCGGGTGCGCCGCCTGCAGTGCCGCCATGCGCTGCGCCTGCGGGCGCAGCAGCCATCGGGACTCGATCTGCATCGATCCACGGCCTGCGACGGCGCGCACAACCTGCCACCGGAGTCGCGATGAAGCCCATCGACAGCCCGTCTCGTCCCAGCGTTCCCGATGCCACGCGCCTGGCCGGGGTGCAGGCACTGGTCGATCGGGCCGAACCCTACGCCCACGGCGCCGACGCCGACGCCCTGTTCGTTGCGGCAATGAACGAGATCATTGCCTGGCATCGCGATCGCAACCCGTTCTACGCACGCCTGCTGGCGCATCGCGGGCCGGCGGACGGCAGGCTGCGCACGCTGGACGACTGCGTGGCCCTGCCCGGCATCCACGCCAATTTCTTCAAGACCCACGAGATCACCTCGATCCCTGCCGAGCAGGTCGCGCTGCACCTGACCTCGTCCGGCACCACCGGACAAAAATCCCAGATGTTCTTCGATGCCTGGTCGATCGGCGCTGGCCAGCAGATGGTGGAGAAGATCTACCGCCACTATGGCTGGGTGACGGACCAGCCGGTCAACTATCTGCTGTTCAACTATGAACCGCTGGCGGACTGGAAGGTCGGCACGTCCTGGACATCCAGTTCACTGACGCGTTTCGCACCGGCAAGCGAGCTGCGCTACGCGCTGCGTCGCACCGGCAGCGGCGGCCACGAGTTCGACGTTTACGGCGCCATCCGCACCTTGCAGGCGTACGCCGAGCAGGGCCTGCCGGTACGCCTGTTCGGCTTCCCCGCCTTCGTCCACGCCACGCTCGAACGCATGCAGGCGCTGGGCCTGCCTTCGCTGCAACTGGCGCCCGGCTCGATGACGTTCTTCGGCGGCGGCTGGAAGGGCCAGGCGGACCGGGCCATCCCCAAGGCCGAGCTGCAGGCCCGGATCGAGGCGCAGCTCGGCATCGACAATGCGCTGATCCGCGACGGTTTCGGATCGGTCGAGCACAGCGTGCCCTATATCGAATGCCCGCGGCACCGCTTCCATGTTCCGGTGTGGTCGCGCGTGGTGATCCGCGACGTGGCGACCCTGGAACCGCTGCCGGCAGGCGAAGCGGGGTTTCTCAATTTCCTGTCCGCCTATGTCACGTCCGCGCCGAGCCACAGCGTCATCATGGGCGACCTGGCGGCCTGGTACCCGGGCGATGCCTGCGGCTGCGGTCTGGCCGCGCCCTGGTTCGATCTGATCGGCCGCGCCGGCCAGGGCAAGAATCGCAGCTGCGCGGTGGCCGCGGCCGAACTGCTGAAGGGGAATGCGGCATGAACTGGCAGGCCCCCGATCCGGCGACACCCCACCTGTGGCAAGGCGCATGGCTGGACGATGCCGGCCTCGATGCACGTCTGGCGCGACTGGGCGACGAGTTGCACGCCGATCTGGCCCGCCCGGTCCCGCTGGCCGCGCTGCTGCGCGCCTGCCAGGCGCTCGCCTCGCGCCTGGGCGAGGGCGACGACCAGGATACGCGGCTGGTGGCGGCGCTCACCACCACGCTGCGCCAGGACCAGGCCACCGGGGCCGACGAGGCGCGCGCGACCCTGGCGACGCTGGCCGAGCACCTTTCGCGCACGGCGCTGGAAACCAAGCTCAGACGCGAACTGGGCAGCCTCGCGCCGCACACGCCCAGGCGCATCGACGGCACGGACGACGCCTTCGAAGCCTGGGCGCCGCTTGGACTGCTGGTGCACGTGGCGCCCGGCAACGTGCCGACGGTGGCGCCGCTGTCGGTGATCGAGGGCCTGCTCGCCGGCAACCTGAACATCCTCAAGGCCAGCAGCGGCGTGCCACCGTTCGCGCAGCAGTTGCTGGCGGCACTGATCGCCCTCGACGACAGTGGCACGCTGGCGCCCTTCATCAGCGTGGTGGCCTTGCCTTCGAGCGATACCGCGCGCCTCGAGGCGCTGTTCGCCGTTGCCGATGGCGTGGCCGCCTGGGGCGGTGAAGCAGCGGTGGCGGCAGTGCAGGAACTGGCACCGGCCGGCTGCCGCGTGGTGGACTGGGGCCACAAGATTTCCTTCGCCTGGCTCGCCGCCGAATGCCTGGCCGACGAGGCGGTGCTGGAAGCGGCTGCGCGCGATGCCTGCATCATCGAGCAGCAGGCCTGTTCGAGCCCGCAATGTCTGTACGTTGAGGTGCCTGATCGCGCCGCGCTGTTCGCCTTCGCCGAACACTTTGCCGGCGTCCTGGCACGCGTGTCGGCCACCCTGCCACGAGCCGCGGGCGCGGAACCTGGCCAGCACGAATGGGCCGACATCACCACCGCCGCGCTGCTCGCCCAGCTGGAAGAGGACTACTCCGGCGCGACCCGCAGTTTCGTGGCGCCGGATCGCAGCTGGCGCGTGTTCGCCGAGGACAACCCGGCGTTGCGCGCCTCGCCGCTGTTCCGCACGCTGTGGATCAAGCCGTTGGCGGCCGACCGCATCGTGGATACCCTGCGACCGATGCGCCGCTGGCTGCAGACGGCGGGACTGGCCTGTTCCCTGCCCCGCCTCGCCGAGCTGTCGCAGCGGCTGATCGCGGCCGGCGTCGGGCGCATCGCGCGCGTGGGCGAGCAGCTCGGTGGCTACGTCGGCGCCCCGCATGATGGGGTCTATGCACTGCAGCGCTACAGCCGGCGGGTGAGCCTGGAGCTCACGACGGAAGCGCAGGGCATCTCCAGCTTCGATGAACTTCGCGTACCGGCCTCGCCGCTGCGTCCGGGCACGCCGCTGCTGGACAAGGCCGGCTTCCTCGCCCTCGCCGGCGATCCTTCCCGGGCCGAGCTGGTGTTCCGCAGTGGCGGCAGCTCCGGCGAGCCGAAGATGAGCGTGTTCAGCTGGGAGGACTACCACACGCAGATGCGCGCGGCCGCCGATGGCCTGCGCGCCGCCGGGCTCGACCCCGCGCGCGACCGCTGCATGAACCTGTTCTTTGCCGGCCACCTGTATGGCGGCTTCGTCAGCTTCTGGAGCATCCTCGAGGCGCTCGGCGCACGCCAGCTGCCGATGGCCGGCATCGACGACCTGGGCGAAGTGGCCACCACCATCGTCGCACGCAAGGTCGATACGCTGCTCGGCATGCCGTTCTATATCAACCGCCTGTTCACCGAACAGGCGGACGTGCTGCGCGCCTATCGGGGCGTGCGCAAGGTGTTCTTCGGCGGCGAGCACATGGCAGAGCCCCTGCGCGCCAGGCTGCGCGACGAGTTCGGCGTGCAGCTGATCCGCGCTGCCTCCTACGGCAGCAACGACGCCGGGCCGCTGGGTTACCAGTGCGCGCATTGCGAGGGCGCGGTGTACCACGTGCTGACCCAGACGCAGTACCTGGAGATCCTCGATGCGGACGCCGATCGTCCGGCGCCGCCGGGCGTGCCCGGACGGCTGGTTTTCACGTCGCTGCAGCGCGCCAGTGTGCCCGTGGAGCGCTACGAGATCGGCGACATGGGCCGCTGGCTGGCCGAGCCCTGCCCGTGCGGGCGCGCCGCACCACGCTTCGAACTGCTCGGGCGCTACGGCGATCTGTTCCGCGCGCCGGCCTTCTTCAACTACAGCCGCTTCGTGCGCACCCTGGCCGAACAGGGTGCCTACGCCGGGCCGGTGCAGCTCGAACTCAGCCACGATGGCACCCGTCATCGCATCAGGGTACGCGTGCTCGAAGGCGAGGCACCGCCGGCGGAAATCCTGCGCACCCTGCTGCTGGCGCACGACCCGGACCTGCACCACTTCGTCGAGCACGGCGAGGCGCTGACCGGGCTGGATATCGAACTCGCGCCGCTGGAGCGCTTCGTTGCCCTGCCGGTGACGGGCAAGCTGAAGTCGATCGTGGATCTGCGGGGGGCTTGACGCTTCGATGGCGATTGCGTCCCGAATCCGTTGCTGCACGGCTGGTGATCGCCAGTGGCCGCAGCCTCGCGAGGATCGTGCGGGTCATCGCGACCACCAGGTCGCGCCCCGGCGGGCCTTTTCGTCCTGTGCCCACCGCCGCTCAAGGGGATTCCAGAGCGCACCGGTTCCGACGCCATACCGAGCCCATGCAATGCAGGGTTCTGCCGATACCTCGCCCCGGAACACGCCATGATTACCAGCTATTCGCTCGATACACTCGTTGCCACCGCGCGACAGCTTTCGCCCTTCTACCGCGAGCTTTACGCCGGCCTGCCGGAACGACCCGCCCTGACACAGTTGCCGATCGTCGACCAGAAGGCCTTCTGGGCGGCCAACACGGTGCAAGGCAATCGCCTGCTCACCGGGCCGATGACCGACGGCATCGTATTCAAGAGTGGCGGCACCACCGGCGAGCCGAAATTCTCCGTGTACAGCCGCACCGAATGGCTGGCCTTCACCGGCGCATTCGGCATGGGCCTGGATGCCGGCGGCCTGCGCCATGGCGACCGCGTGGCCAACCTGTTCTACGCCGGCGAACTCTATTCGTCCTTCATCTTCATCATGCGTTCGCTCGACCAGGCGCACGCGGGGAACCTGCAATTTCCACTCTCCGGCCGCGCACCGGCCGAGCAGGTGGCACAGGTCATTGCCGATTTCGCGGTCGATACCCTGGCCGGCGCGCCAACCACGCTGTTGAACCTGGCCGCCCACTACATCGACGCCGGCCGCACGGCACCCGGCCTGCGCCGGCTGCTGTTTGGCGGGGAATCGCTGTACGCGGACCAGCGCGCCATCCTCGAGCGCGCGTTTCCCAATGCCGCAACCGGATCGGTCGGCTACGCCAGCGTCGATGCCGGCCTGCTCGGCTATGCCGACGCATCGTGCGCGCCAGACGAACATCGCGCCTTCAGCCGCTACACCTTGGTCGAGATCCTCGACGACACGACTGGCGAGCCGATCGTGGAAGCCGGGCGCGTCGGCCGCGTGGTGGTCACCAACCTCACGCGCCTGCTGATGCCGATCATCCGCTACCCGGCTGGCGACATGGCCTGCTGGGTAGAACCCGAAGGCACGCCCGAACGCAGGTTCCGCCTGATGGGGCGCAGCGAGGAAGGCGCACGCGTCGGCCCGGCAAGCCTGTACGTGGAGGATGTGCGCCAGGTGCTGGCCGCGTTCCGCGAACGCCTGGGCGCGGTGGATTTCCAGATGCTCGTGGAACACGTCGAAAGCCGCGACCGGCTGACCCTGCGCCTGGCCAGCGAAGTCCCGGACGCGCAACAGCCCGCGCTGACCAGCGCGCTGGTCGCTGCCCTGCTGGCCGCGCGGCCGATGCTGGCCGACCTGCTCGAACAGGGCATGATCGACGCGCCGCGCATCGAATGGGTGCCGCTGGGCGGACTCGAGTTCAACGCACGCTCCGGCAAGCTCAAGCGCGTGATCGACCGTCGCCATGAGCGCCGCTGAATCGCCCCTGGCATCCGGCGCCTGCCGACTGGTCCTGACCAACACGCCCGGCGCCGCTGCCCTCGCCTGCGCGCTGGTGCGCGCCTACGCCGGCGCGCTCGGGTTCACGCCGCGCGAGCTCGACCAGATCGAGCTCGGCGTGGAGGAAGCCGTGTCCAATGTCGTACGTCACGCCTTTCCGCCCGACGAACCGAACCAGTTCGAACTCACCTGCCGGGCCACGCCGCTCGGCCTCGAACTCTTGTTGCACGACCAAGGCCTGCCGTTCGATCCCGGCCGCGTGCCGGACTTCGACCCCACGGCCGAAGGCTCGGCGCAGGGTGGCCTGGGCATGCACCTGATGCGACGCGTGTTCGACGAGGTCGAATATCGCAACCTCGGCCGCGGCGGCAAGGAAACGCGCCTGGTCCGGCACCGCGAACTGGTACCGATCGGCGAGCGCAGCGCAGCGGCAACGGATGCAGTGGCCGATGAAGCGGCCGAGCCGGTCGACGTGATCCGCCTGCTGGACGCCGACGACGCGCTGGAGGTGGCCCGTCTCATCCATGAGGCCTACGGCTATTCCTACCCTTACGAGCACATCTACTTTCCCGAGCGCATCGCGGCGCTCAATGCCAGCGGCGAGCTTTGTTCGGCGCTGGCGGTCACGAGTTCCGGGCGCATCGCCGGGCATGCGGCACTGGTGATCGACCCGACCACGCCCGATCGCGCGGAACTGGCGATCGTGGTCACGCGCATGGCCTGGCGCGGGCAGGGCGTGGCGCAGCGCATCGGCGATTTCCTCATCGCGCACGCCCGCGCGAGCGGCCTGCGCCTGCTCTTCACCAATGCAGTGACTGCGCACCCCTATACCCAGCAGTTCATGCACCAGCTCGGCTTCCGCGACACCGCGCTGCTGCCCGGCCATGCACCTTCATCGTTGCGCTTTCGCCGGATCAACGAGGCGCTGGCGCAACGTGAAAGCTGCATCTATGCCCTGCGCTATCTGGATGAGCGCTGCCGCGCCGAGCGGCACCTTGCCTTGCCGGCCGCACGGCGCGAGCTCATCGAAGAGATCTATGCCAGCCTCGGCATTGCCGTGCACGGCACGCCGCTGGATGGATCGCTGGCGCCGCCGACCGGCGCCTGCCTGATCGACACCGCAATCCACGCCGGCCTGGAGCTCGCCCAGCTGCGCCTGCTGCGCTGGGGCAGCGATGCGCTGGAGGTACTGCGCGCGCGCCTCGCCCAGCTGCGCCGCGAACGCATGGCGGTGATCGAACTGCAACTGCCCCTGGCGGAAGCGCACACGGCCGCCGCATTGGCACGCATCGAAGCGCTGGGCTTCCTGTTCAGCGGCATCCTGCCCGGCGTCGATGCGGGCGACGACCGCCTGGTGCTGGACTTCATCGCCGACCCGGGCTTCGATTTCGACGCGCCGAAGATCCATTCCGCACTCGGCCAGCGCCTGCGCACGCAGATGCGCGAGCAGGCACTCGGCAACGCCTGATGGTCAGCAAGGCGACCACCGCTGCCCCACCTGCAAATCCGGCCGTGCCTGCCGGCAGCGTCACCCCGGTCCGCGTCGGTCGCCGCGGCTTCCGCCCACCGTGGCGCGCGCGCCTGCACTGGCGACTGATCCTCGCCATCGGCATCCCGCTGGTGCTGGTGGAAGGCCTGCGCATGGTGGTCGGCTACCAGGACGACCGCGCCGAGGCACAGAAACAGGTGCGCGCCTACCTCACCGAGGTCACGCAGCATCATGCCGAGGCGGTGGCCTCGCGCCTGGCCCAGGTCATGCAGGCCACGCGCACCGGCGCCTGGTTCCTCGCGTCCGGCCAGGTGCCGTACGACCACGCCAGCCTGCGCGCCGTGGTTGCCGGGGTGGTCGAGCAGTCGCCCCTGATCTATGGCAGCGCCGTCGCGTTCGCGCCCGCATCCGGGCATGGCGCCTACTACGCACGCCGCATTGCGGGTGGCATCGAGCGCATCGACTACGCCGGACGCGGCGTGGATTACAGCCGGCAGGACTGGTACACGCACCCTTTGCAGCAGGGATCGCCGTGGTGGAGCCCGCCCTATTTCGACCGCGGCATCGGCGAGGCGCGCATGGTCACCTACTCGGTGCCGTGGACGACAGCGGGCGGGAAGGCCGCGGCGGTGCTCACCGCCGACATCGAAGTGGGCACGCTGGATATCGACTGGTCCAGCCCGTGGGGCGGCGCCACGCGCATCGTCGATGCGCAGGGCCACTACATCGCCGAGGCCGGCGATGTCCCGACGCGCTTCGACGGCGTATTCGATGCGGCCAAGGCGCTCGGCATCGTCGGGCTGGACGCCGCGGCGAGGGACATGGTCCAGGGTGGCAGCGGCATCCTGCGCACCCACGATCCGCGTGCCGATGGCCAGGCCGTATGGGTGTCCTGGGCACCGATCAGCGGCACGGGCTGGAGCCTGATGGCGCTGCTCTACGAGGACCGCGTGCTGGCCAGCGCACGCGAACAGTTGCTGCACCAGATACTGCTGTCGCTGAGCGCGCTGGTGCTCGTGCTGGTGACCCTGGTCTGGGTGACGCGCCGTCTCACGCGGCCCCTGGACAGCCTGCGTCGCGTGGCCCGTGCCGTGCGCCATGGCGATCATACCCAGCGCACCGGAATGGCGCTTTCGCGCGATGAGATCGGACAGTTCGCCCACGCCTTCGATGCCATGCTCGATGACCTGCAGGCGACCCAGGCCGAACGCCTGCACGAGGCCGAACGGCGCCAGCGCATCGAGGGCGAGCTTGCCACGGCACGCGAGATCCAGCGTCGCCTGCTGCCGCCGGACTGGCCCGAGTGGAGCCGGCGCGCCGGCCCGACGCCCGGCTTGGAGTTCCACGGCCTGTGCGAACCGGCCACGCTGATGAGTGGCGACTTCTATGACGTCTTCATGCTGGACGGGGAATGCGTGGCGCTGGTGGTCGCCGACGTCTGCGGCAAGGGCGCCGCGGCGGCGCTCTACATGGCCATCGTGTACACGCGCCTGCGCGACTTCGCGCGTGCCGACCGCAGCCCTGCGCAGACCCTTGCGGCCATCAACCGCAGCCTGGTCGAGGAAGGCCACGATGGCATGTTCGTGACCCTGTTCCTTGGCCACTACCACTGGCGCGATGGCCGGCTCACCTATGCGTGTGCCGGCCACCCACCGCCGCTGCTGGCACGCGCGGGAGGTGCAGTCGAACTGCTCGAAGTGCGCGGCGGCCTGGTGGGTGCGTTCGTCGACATCGACTATGCCGACGCCACTGCGGTCCTGGCGCCGGGCGACACCCTGCTGGCCTACAGCGACGGCATCACCGAAGCGGGCCTGGACCGCGATGCGCTGTATGGCATCGCGCGGCTCCAGGACCGCCTGGGCGAACTTGCGACGAGCCCGACGCCTGCGCTGTGCGATGCGCTGGTGGCCGACGTGCTCGCCTATGCGGACGATGCACCCGGAGACGACATCACCCTGCTGGCGGTCCGCCGGACACCGGCCTGACGGCGTGATGCTTTGGCGCCGCGCAGCGGCGCACGCTCAGTCCGGCACCGGGGCCGACTGCGCGGGCGTGAACTCCAGGTTCACCCGGTTGCGACCACCTTCGCGCCGGTAGGTCGCGCTTCGTGCCAGCTGGCGAACCAGCAGCAGGCCGCGCCCGCCGACCGCCAGATCGGCCAGCGATGCGGCAGGCGCCGGTACTGCCGCCGTTACCGGATCGAACTCGGCACCCTCGTCGATCATCACCAGGATGATGAGATCGCCATCGCGAACCAGTCGCAGCTCGAACAGCGCAGACGCGCCGGCCGGGGTCGCGTGTTCCACCAGGTTCGCCACCAGTTCATCCAGTGACAGCAAGATGCGCTGGGCAAGCCGGGGAGCCACGCGCGCCTGATTCAGCCAGGCCGTGGCGATGGCCTGCGCCTCGACCAGTGCCTGCTGGCGGATCGGCACCCACCAGCAGGACGCTTGCGCCTGGCTCACGTCGCGGCGGATTCCACGATGCGCAGGTGCTGGTCGAGCCCGGCCATGACGAACACTTCGCGCACTGCCGGTGCCAGGTTCGCCAGTTCGAATCGTTCGCCACCGACCTGCTTCGCGGCAAGGATGCACAGGCGCAGGAAGGCCGAGGCGACGAAGTCCGAGCCGGCCAGGTCGAACCGCAGGGCCTGGCCAGGAACGGCCTGCTGCACGGCATTCTGCACGGCGTCGTGGATCGTCGCGCAACCGGCGCTGTCGAGGCGCCCACGGAAGGCAAGCGTCAGGCGGGCCACTGATTCATCGATGCGAAACTCGGGGTGGGACATGCGCAACCTGTACTGGAAATCAGGGACCTAGCATAAACCAGGCGTCGGATCGGGCCGGCATCGCCATCACGGTCGCCAGTTGGCATGGGCGTCCCAGAACGCCACGCTGCGCCGGTAGGCCTCGCGATCAAGCGGCACGCCGGAGCCGCCTTCGTCCACGCCCAGTGCATTGCGCATCATGGTGATCGGCACCATCGGAATCTCGGCCGGTTGCATGGTGTAGAGGCAGCCGACGATGCCCCAGTCGGCGTCGATGGGCGTGCCCTCCTTCGCCATCTGCGCGCGGTCATAGAGGATGGGCACCAGGTACTTCGCCACCGGCGGCTCGATGCCTTCGAACCAGCGTACCAGCACCGGCAGTTCGGCCTTCGAGCGCGCCTCGTAGGCCGAACGCAACCGGTGTCGATTGGCCTCGGTAATGGCGATCGCGGTGCAGCGGGTCGAGGTCCAGTTGCGGTGCACGTGCAGCTTGCAGAACGGTGCGTAGCCATCCAGTACCGCGAGCGGCGCCTCGCGGTTCAGATGCTCGACGAACGCCTCCGGCGTGGTGTCCTGGATGGCCGTGGCGCGACGCTCGCGCGGAAACAGGCGCGCGCGGGCGAACTCGGTGAGGGCGATCGACATGGCGGCTCGGCAAAAGGCCAAGGGTACACGCGCACGTCCGAGCTTGCGCGCCCCGCCCCGCTCAATGGGCCGGCTTCCCGCAACGATCTATCTCTCTATCCGCACATAGAGATATAGTTGCGCTTCCGACGATGACCCAAGCGCCATGGCCGCCACTCCCGTTTCCTTCGAGTTCTTCCCACCCAAGACCGACGAGCAGCGGGCGACGCTGGAAGCCGCATTGCCGAAACTCAAGGCGCAGTCGCCCGAGTACGTCAGCGTCACCTTCGGCGCCGGCGGCTCGACCTTGAGCTACACGCCCGAAACCATCCGGCACCTGAAGACGGTACACGCGCTCGAGGTGGCGCCGCATCTTTCCTGCATGGGCGGCACGCGCGAGGAAATCCGTGCCTTGCTTGACGAGTACCGCGCCATGGGCTGCCGGCGCGTCGTGGCGCTGCGCGGCGACCTGCCTTCGGGCATGGCCAGCTACGGCGACTTCCGCTACGCCAGCGAACTGGTTGCCTTCATCCGTGCCGAGCATGGAGATCATTTCCATGTGGAGGTGGCCTGTTATCCCGAGTTCCATCCACAGGCCGACGACGCACTGGCCGACCTGCGCCATTTCGCGGCCAAGGTGGAGGCCGGAGCGGACGGCGCGATCACCCAGTACTTCTATAACGCCGATGGCTACTTCCGCTTCGTCGAAGCGGTGCGCGCGCTGGGTATCGACATCCCGATCGTCCCCGGCATCATGCCGATTGCCAATTTCACCCAGCTCAAGCGCTTCTCCGAGATGTGCGGCGCCGAGATCCCACGCTGGCTGGCGCGCCGTCTGCACGCCTATGGCGACGACGTTCAATCCATCCGCGAGTTCGCCAGCGACGTGGTCGCCACGCTTTGTCGCCGTTTGCTGGCCGGCGGCGCACCGGGCCTGCACTTCTACACGCTCAACCGGTCGCGGCCCACGGTCGCCGTCCTGGAACGCATGCGCTGAGCGCCGGCGCGACGACCGCCCAGGCGGGCGGACCGGCCTGCCCGCGCCTGGCGGCGCTGGCGCCTGCCACGCCTGCAGCGCGACTTCACGCGCCAACGCTCGCCTGATGCACACCGGCGACGGCGCGCCCCGACGGATCGGCCGCTGCCGCGAAGGTCGGATCCCAGGCCAGTGCGGCCGGCGATGAACAGGCGATGGATTTCCCGCCCGGGACGGTTGCCGCGCATGCCGCGCCCGGGAAGTGGCGCTCGAACAGCTGGCGATACAGGTACGCTTCCCTGGTCGTCGGCGTGTTGTGCGGAAAGCGGATCGGCGCGGCATGCAGCGCCTGGTCGCTCACCACGCGCCCGGCGTGCGCCTTGAGCCCGTCGATCCAGCCATAGCCGACGCCGTCGCTGAACTGCTCCTTCTGCCGCCAGAGGATGGCATCGGGCAGCACGCCGTCGAACGCCTCGCGCAGCACCGCCTTTTCGATGCGCGGCCTGCCACGCCCAGGCGTGCCGACCATCTTGTCCGCCGCATCCAGCGACATTGCCAGCTCGACGAACTCGAGATCGAGGAAGGGCACGCGCGCCTCCACGCCCCAGGCCATCATGGCCTTGTTCGCGCGCAGGCAGTCGTAGCCGTGCAGGGCATCGAGCTTGCGCACCGTTTCGGCGTGGAAGTCCTCGGCCGATGGCGCCTTGTGGAAATAGAGATAGCCGCCGAACAGCTCATCCGATCCCTCACCGGAAAGCACCATCTTGATCCCCATCGCGCGGATGCGTCGCGCCAGCAGGAACATCGGCGTGGCTGCGCGTACCGTGGTCACGTCATAGGTCTCGATGTGGCGGATGACCTCGGGCAAGGCATCCAGGCCCTCTTCGAGGGTATAGACGAATTCGTGGTGCACGCTGTCGATCGCGGCCGCGGCGAGCCTTGCGGCAACCAGGTCCGGCGACGACTCCAGGCCGATGGCGAAGGAATGCAGTCGCGGCCACCAGGCTTCACTGCAATCACCGTCTTCGACCCGCCGGCGCGCAAAGCGCGCGGCGCAGGCGGCGACCAGCGAGGAATCCAGCCCGCCGGACAGCAGAACGCCATAGGGCACGTCGGCCATCAACTGCCGGTGTACGGCCTGTTCGAAGCCCACACGCAGGGCTTCGTGGCTGATCGAACGACCGCGGGTTGCCGCGTAGTCCCGCCAGGGACGCCGGTACCAGCAGACCAGCCTTGCCTCGCGGCTGTCATACACATGGCCAGGCGGAAACACTGCCACGTCGGCGCAGGTCGCAGCCAGCGCCTTCATCTCCGAGGCCACCAGCAGCCGACCTTGTGCATCGTGCCCCCAGTAGAGCGGGCACACGCCGAACGGATCGCGTGCGATCAGGTAACGCTTGCGCCGTGCATCGTGCAGCGCGAAGGCAAATATTCCATTCAGGCGCACCAACCACTCAGCGGGATCGGCGTCCGCGGCACACGCATGAAGCGCGCTGATCACCTCGCAATCCGAACCGCTGGTGAAGTCCCAGTCCAGTGCAGTCCGAAGCGCGCGGTGATTGTAGATTTCTCCGTTGACAGCCAGGGCAAGGCTGCCCTCGCGCGACAGCAGCGGCTGGGCGCCACTCGCCGGATCGACGATGGCCAGGCGCTCGTGCACCAGGATCGCGCCCGGCGCAACATGCACACCGCTCCAGTCCGGCCCGCGATGGCGCTGGCGCTGTGACATTTCCAGTGCCTGCGCACGCAAGCCCTGCAGATCCTCATCCTGCCCAGTGCCAAACCAGCCTAGAATCGAACACATCGCCCACCTCGTCATCACCGCGGAAAGGGAATTCGCTGCATCGGAAACGACGAAGGCCCGCACTGGGCGGGCCTTCTGATCGTGTCGCTGCGCTCTGGAATACGCGCCTACACGCCGGCCCCCGATGTCGGGCTGACGTTATTATTGAGGCCATTGCCGCGCGCCACGCCACCCTGGACGGGTGCGCGGCCGGGCATGCAGGAGAAGGCCGGAACGATCATGGCGACACTTGAACACAGCTGCATCCCCGGCGCAAGCATCGCGTTTTGTTGCATCGCCGCGGGGGTGCTGGGCGCCGGCCTGCTCCTTGCCACGCCCGCCGCGGTGGCGGACAGCGGCCAGCGCATCCACCGCTGCCTCGGCCCGCACGGCGAAACCGTGTTCTCCGGCCTGCCCTGCAGCGCGCTGGGCCCGGACCTGGCCAAGCCGGCCGCGCCCGCCGCGTCGGGCGCACGCGAGGATGCCGGCGCGGTGGCCTGTCCGGCGACGCCGGCGGACCTGCAGGCACGCATTGCCGACGCAGTGACCCGACAGGATGCCAATGCCCTCGCCGCCCTGCTGCGCTGGGATGGCTTTGGAACCGGATCGGCCGCGCGCGCCATGGCGGAACTGCGCAAGCTCGTCGCGCAGCCCCTGTTGGCCGCCGAACCCGGCCCGGATGGGCGCTCCATGGAAATACGTACGGGCCAGGCGCTGACCGGGCCGGTGCAGGCGATCGACTTTCGTGTGACGACGGACGGCGCCTGTCTGTGGCTTGGCTGGTGAAGTGGCGCAACCTGGCGCCCGGAATCGCCACCGGGCCTGGCGCGCGGCGCTGCTATGATTCCAGCTTTGGTCCGGGAGATTCGCATGGCTGCCCCCACCTACCCGCAGTTCATCTGGCAGAACGGACAGATCAAGCCCTGGGCCGAAGCCACCACGCACGTGATGGCGCACGCACTCAACTACGGTTCTTCCGTGTTCGAGGGCATACGCAGCTACGAAACGCCTCAGGGTACGGCGATCTTCCGCCTGACCGATCACATCCGGCGCCTGTACGCTTCGGCGAAGATCTATTCGATGGAAATTCCGTTCACGCCTGAGCAGCTTCATGCGGCGTGTCGCGAGGTGCTGCGGACCAACGGCTTGACCAAGGCCTACCTGCGCCCGCTCGCCTACCGCGGCCTGGGCGGCTTCGGCCTGGCCGCCGAAACCCCCATCGACGTGGCGGTTGCGGCCTGGGAAATGGGTGCCTACCTGGGCGCCGGAGTGCTCGAGCAGGGCATCGACGCCTGCGTGTCGAGCTGGCAACGCTTCGCGCCCAACACCATCCCGGCCGGCGCCAAGGCCGGCGGCAATTATCTTTCCGGCCAGCTGATGGCGCGCGAGGCGCGCCGGCTCGGCTTCGGCGAGGGTATCGCGCTGGCCTCGACCGGCCTCCTGAGCGAAGGCGCCGGCGAGAACATCTTCCTCGTCTTCGACGGTGCGCTGCACACCACGCCGGTGAGCGCGGCACTCCTCAACGGCATCACGCGCAACTCGCTGATCCGTCTGGCGCGCGATGCCGGGATCGAAGTCATCGAACGTGACATGCCGCGCGAATATCTCTACCTGTGCGACGAGCTCTTCATGTGCGGCACCGCCGCGGAAATCACCCCCATCCGTTCGGTTGATCACAAGCCGGTCGGCAATGGCCGGCCCGGGCCATTGACGGCGCGCATGCAGGAGCTGAGCTTCGGCCTGTTCGACGGGCGCACGCAAGATCGCTACGGATGGCTCGAGCAGGTCTGAGCCGGACGTCACGTGGCGACCGTCGAACCCCGTGGAGTCACCGGATCGATGCGCGCCTTTGTAGTGCGGGCCCGATCCACGCCCACCGACAGCGCTGGCCTGCTGGCATCGGTCGGCAAGGAAGCGCACAGCGAGATCCTGGCGCATGCGCTGATGAACGCGCTGTTCGTGGCGCAATCACACCGCGCCGACGTGGTCGTGCACCTGATATTGGAACGCAGTCCGGATTTCTCGCGCGTCATCAGCTTCCACGCCAACGAGCTGGGCGACACCGGCGGATTCCACGAGCAGGCCCTGCTTGGCACGATCGCCCGGGCGTTGGATGCCTCGCGCGGCATGGGCAAGGAGGAGGCTCGCAGCGTGGCGCCCGGTATCACGGTGCGCACGACCAGCTTCGAGAAGCTGATGCAGATGCTGGCCACGCAGTTCGAGCTGTTTGTCCTGGACCGCAAGGGCACGCCGATCCGTGAGCAGGCATTCACCCGCGCGCCCTGCTTCGTGCTGACCGATCATCTACCCATGCCGAGGAACAGCCTGCATGGGCTCGAGCGCCTCGGCGCCGGAAGAATCAGCCTCGGCCCGCGCATGCTGTTCGCCTCGCAATGCGTGGTGCTGATTCACCACGAACTGGATTGCCGCGAAGGCTGAGCGCAGCAACGCCTGTCGGGCCCGCGACAAGCCGCGCGCCGGCTCCTCCCGTGCAGGCCAGCGTGCCCGCGCGCCCTGGCTGAATCGTCGGCACATGCTGGAGATCGCGTTCCCCAGATCGCAGAGGACCTGCGACCGGCAGATCATTCATTTGAAAAAAAGCCATCCCTGGCACTCGCATCCTTCTGGGGAAACCACCGACACGCCACGTGCTCGCAAAGCCGAGTCGGGTGCCGGACCTGCGCTGCCCAACCGGTCCTCGGGTCAGGCCTGGTGTCGTGTCATCCAATACTGCCGACCTGCCACTGTGCAAAATTCCATAACGTGCCGACGTCGTCCGCATCGCCACCGGTCCAGTGGCCGACGAAGCACTTGCCGTCCGCACTGAGGCTCATCGACATCGGGATATCGTTTCGCGTATCGCGACCGACCAGCGTCTGGCCATCGGCGGCAAGCGTGAACTCATAGGCCGCCAGCCCGATGCACTGCGCTGCCGGCGGCCGCATCTTTCAGCGCATTCAGTTCCTGACGCAGCAGGTCCGATCGGGGCGGCGGCGGCTTTTCCGGCATTGCGGCGCAATCCAGCGGTGTGCATGGGTACAGGTTGGCAAGAAGCCGCCGCGCAGGTTTGACATAAGCCGCCAGATGTTGTGCAGAACCCACCAGAATGGCGGCACGCACGGCCACGCAGGACTCCCGACACCACCCGGCAAGGCGCCGTCATGCCCTGGCCACATCACGGCGCGTTGCTTCGCAATCGTTGGCTGCCGGCAGCCAACGACCCGGCGCGTCGCTTACGCTTGGGTGGGCGCGTGATCGAACTGGTCGCGATAGGCGCGGCTGAACGCAGACAAGCTGCTATAGCCAACTGCATAGGCGACTTCGGACACGGTGCCGGCGCCTTCAGCGAGCAGCGCACGCGCGCGCTCCAGGCGGAAGCGGCGCAGCAATTCACCCGGCGAGGCGTTGCATTCATCACGGCAATGGCGACGCAGTGCCGATTCGCTCATGTGCATGGCAACAGCCAGTGCTGGTACACCGAATTCAGGGTCGTGGGCATGGGCCGCGAAAGCCCGCTCGAGGTGCGCGACGAACGTACTGCGCGCTGGTTTGGCCGCAACCGCACTGCCGGATTGGCTGGCATAGTGCTCACGCAGCCGGTGGCAGGCGCGCAGCGCGGCACCAAGCTGTGCCAGCAACACGCGACTGTCGAATGGCTTCGTGAGGTAGTAGTCAGCGCCGCCGGCCAGGCCTGCCGCACGGTCCGAATCACTCGCGCGCGCGGTCAGGAAAACGATCGGGACACCCGCCAGGGCAACCTCCTTGCGCATCGCTGCGGCGAGCCCCAGGCCATCGAGGTTCGGCATCATCAAGTCGGTGACCACAAGATCGGGCGGCTCGCTGCGGGCCTGTTCCAGCGCGATCTGGCCATCCGCCGCGGCAACGACCCGGTAGTGCTCGGCCAGCACACCGGCAAGATAGGCCCGCAAATCCGGATTGTCCTCGGCCAACAACACCAGCGGGCGGGTGTCCGCGTGCTCAGGCGCGGTGAGCGTTTGCGCACCCGTGCCACTCGCGCCTGCAGCGGCCGGCAGCGCGGGCGGATGCGTGCCCGGCGGCGCGTTCGTTGCTTCTGGCGGTTCGGCATGCGTGGAAGTCACGCTGTGTGCCAGGTTCTCGGTGGCAACGGACAGTGGTGAACGCGCAGGGGACGGCAACTCGAATACGAACCCGGCACCTCCCAGGCGACCGTCCGTGGCGTAAAGGCGACCTCCATGGAGTTCGGCGACTTCACGGCACAAGGCCAGTCCCAGCCCGGCGCCTTCGCGCCGGCGGGTGGCTTCGCTGCCCATCTGCGAGAAGCGGTCGAAAATGCGTGAGCGCCACGCCTCGGCGACACCAGGACCGGAATCGTCCACGCGCAGTTCGACGGTATCCGGGTCCGTTCCACGCAGCGAAACCTTGACCTGCCCGCCGGCCGGGCTGAACTTGAGGGCATTGGAGAGCAGATTGCCAATTACCCGCATCAACTGTTCGCTGTCGCCGCAGACCGCTGTCGGCTGGTCGGGCAGGTTCTGCAGCAATGAAATTCCTTCGTGTTCGGCCAGTGGCCGGAACGCCGTGACGCTTTCTTGCACCAGGGCCACCAGATCGAGGCGCTGCGGGCGCAAGGGAAAGCGCCGGGCATCGATGCGCTCGAGATCCAGCAACTGGCCGATCAGGCGCTCCAGGCGATGGGCGTTGCGTTGCATGGCAGCCAGCAGCTGACCGGAAGGCGGGCGACCGTCGACGTAGTCGTCAATGGGACCGGTCAACAGCGCCAGCGGCGTGCGCAGTTCGTGGCTGACATTGGCGAAAAATCGCGCCTTGCTCTGGGCGAGGCGTTCGATCTGATCGCGTTGTTCGTTGACCGTGACCAGCGCGCCCTGGAGTTCGACGGTGCGCTCGGCGACGCTGCGCTCCAGCAACCGCTGGCGCATGCGGCCCTGGTGGCGCAGGTACAGCACCCAGGCGACTCCGCCCAGCAGCAGCAACATCGGAACGCCAAGGCGAAACGCCGGGGTTTCATGCACGTGATAGGGCAGGCCGACGGTGATCTGCGCCACGGAACCGGCAGCACCGGCGCTACCCAGTGCGACCAGTTCGATCGTGCGCGAACCTGGAGCAAGATTGCTGAGACTGATCTGGCGCGCGCCGCCCACGTCGGTCCAGCCTTGATCGGGCAGCAACCGGTAGCGGAAGTAGGCCGGCGCGGTCAATTGCGGGGCCAGGCCGGTGTATTGCAGGGTGAAGTTCCTGGTCCTGCGGGACAACTGCATCTCCGGGCTCGCGACCATGCTGCGTCCGTCCGGCAGGATCAGGGATTCGAATACCGCGCGCACTTCGACCCTGGGCGGCGGCAGATCGCGCGGGTCCAGCAACGCCACGCCGCCCTGCGTGGGAAACGCCATACGCCCGTCAGCAAGGCGGATACCGGCATTGTCGATTCCGCCGTTACCTTCCCGGTTCGGCGAACCGTCCCGCTCGGTGTAGACCTGGGGGTATACCCGGTCGGTTCTTCCGTCGATCACCGCATCGAGCGCCTCGATGCCGATCGCGAAGATTCCGTCATTGCTGTTGATCCACATCCGCCCGGCGTCATCGAAAAGAAGCTGGTGCAGGCTGTCCGACCACAGTCCCTGCTTGCGGTCGATGCACTGGATGTCCGGCAGAGGCGCGCCTGGATTGCGCATGCGACACAGGCCCCGATCCTCCGTAGCAATCCAGAGTTGCTGTCGGTCGTCCAACCGCATTGCGCGAATCGACGCGCTGAAAAGGCCGTCTTCCGTGGTGAACAGACGAAACCGACCATCGGTGCTTCGCCGCAGCACCCCTCTCCCGCGGGTGGCAAACCACAAGCTGCCGTCCTCGACCTCGATAATGGCGCGAATGCGGTCGCGGATCGGCCCGCTGGCGAGCCCGCTCGACTCGGCCATCGAATGCCAGCGCCCGGACGGATCCTGTTGCCACAAGCCGCGCCCACCAACCCACAACGTGCCATCACGACTTCGATGGATGGACTGGATTTCAGTGCCACGGCCAACTGCCAGGGGCCAGTCTTCAGGGGTCGCGCATTGCACGTGCGCGAAGACCCGGCACGAGCCCACCCACGTTTCTTCCTGCGGGCCGATCTCGATGACATGTTGCCCCATGCCGAACCCGCCGTGCTCGCTGCGGAGCCAGGAAACCGCCCCATCCGGGGCAAGTCTGGCGATGCCCTGGTTCAACGTGCTGATCCACAGCGCACCATCGGCTGTTTGGCCGAGGCTATAGACGCTGCTCAGCTGGACCCCATCCAGATGGGCGAGGGAAAAAACGTTTCGAGGACGTAACTCGAACACGCCATCGCAAGCAGTGGCAACCCAGATTGCGCCATCAGCACCAAATGAGAAGTCGTTGATCTTGCATGGCGGCTCGAAGACCGGCGTACCGTTGTAATCGAGACGATCCAGACGATTGCGCCACAGGTTTCCCTCCCCATCTCGCCGTACGAGCGTCTCTCGATCGATTCCCTGAAAGGAAGGATCACGCACACGATGATGGATCACGTCATTGACGTCGATCGTGTATTCATCCTGCTCACCATGGATGAATACCTCGTCACCTGCAGCTCCGAGACGCCAGAATTTCGCCCCTCCCACTACGAGCTGGAGCGGTCCACCTGGATTGCCGCGCACCACCTGCGTGCTCCCCGCAGCCCAAAGACGCCCGCGAGTATCGACAACCGACGACAGCACCGGGAGCGGCACTCCGTCGGACCGGTCCAAGACACGGAGCACCTGTTCGTTCGCGATCAGGGCGAGCCCATGTTCTGCGGACACCCAGCCTGCCCCGGGGGCAACCACCCGCACCTCATGGATGGTGCCCAAGGCCTCGCTCCCGGCAATCGGCGCGAAGCTGCCATCCATCCGGCGCATTGCCAGTCCCTCGGGCCAGGAAACCCAGATCGCGCCGAACTCGTCTGCGGTGATGTTTTCGAACTGCGTCGCCGCCAACCCGGCAGTGTCTTCCCCGGCATGAAAAGCCCGCCCGTCGAAGTGCGACAGCTGCTGGCCCTCGGTGAGCATCCACAGCTCGCCCTGCGCCGTCTCGATCAGATCGAGTATGCGGTTGTCGGGAAGATTTGGATGCGCTGGCCCCGAGCGGAAGACGGTGAACCGGTGCCCGTCAAACCTCACCAGCCCATCGAAGGTCGCCAGCCACACGTAGCCGGAGCGACTCACCAGAACGCGATTGATGCCGTTGACCGGCAATCCGTGTGCCGTCGTCCAGTGGTCTACCAGGTATTGTGCGGAGGCTTCCCCGCTTGTCGCCTGCGACGGCTGGGCGAGCGCGGGCGCAATGGCAATCAGGCAGACGGGTAACAGCCACCCCGGAAGTCGGTGGCAGCTGATCGATCGAAAACGACGCGCGACACGCGCGCACGAACTTCGGATCCCCATGGCGAAGGGAGTATCGCCCTTTCCCCGACTCGCTGCATCCGATCGGCGATTGGCATTGCGCCGGCCGCGAGAGATCCGCTCGTGTCCCCGATCCGTTGCCGGCCAACCTTCAGGCGCTGCCCAAAATGCATGTCCACAGCCCCGGACGCGCGCCGCAACCACTGCTGGCCGCGACAGGCCAATCCATTGCTGCGGCAAACCGCACGGTGCCGTTCTCGTCGGCACGTGCGACGCACGCCAGCGTGTCAGGTGGAAATCCAGCGTGGCCGTCGCGCCACCCTGCGGTCGCGGCGCAACGGAGACCTGCCAGCAATAGAGTTCGCAGAGGCGACGCACGATGGCCAGGCCCAGGCAGCCGCCCTTGCCGACCTGGGTACCTCGCACGCCGCGCTCGAACAGCCTCGGCATCTTCCGGCTGATGCCGGGTCCGGTGGCCTCGACGGTGACGCAGCCTTGACCGACCGTGATCGACCGCGACCCTCACTTTGCCGCCGAGGGGCCTACTTGGCCGCCGCGTGTCACTGCGCCTTCAACCCAAGGCGCCGCGGCGTTTGGGCCCTTTCACTTGGGCGCCGTGCCACGTGGCCGTGCACTCGCCAGCCGGCCCGGGCCCGCACCGTTGCGGGCCCGGGTGCATGCCCTACGAGTCGAAACCGTTGGCGAAGATGTCGTCGGGAAGTTCCCCACCCGGACCGAAGTTCGCAACGATCGTACAGTTGCCCGCCAACGGATACGTGGTGAAGGTATTGTCAACGAGGAAGCCGGAGCACGTGCCAACCACATTGACGATCTGGTGGCCGCCTGTCGGGAGAAGGCTGAAGCTGGGAGTATCGCCCTCCTGGAACGACTGCACGCCGCCCGGGACAATGCTGCCCGAGCCGGTGCCGACGCTGGCTGCGACCTCAACCGCCACCGCAAGCCCGTCGCAGCTGCCGTAGGGCGTGCTCTCGGCCTCAAGATCGTCGATGTCGAAGGTGTTGTTTTCGGTCTGGCCTGGCCCTACCACCTGCGCCATCGTGAGCTGCTTGATGCTGCGTGCCAAGGTACCAGCACCGCTCGCATCCGAATAGATTTCCGTGTCGTCCATGCACAGCTTGAGCGCGCCGTTGCCGCGGTTGACGATCACCTTGAACCTGAAATCCGTGTCGACCGGCCATTGGGCGCCAGTATCAACTGGTGTGATTTCGCCGCCGGCATCGAATTTGACTGCCCGGATCTTTCGCTCCGCCGACCGATCAAACTGCACCCTCGTCGTGATGCGGCTCGTGTCAGGGTCCTCCGGCTCGAGTTGCCAACTGGCTCCACTGATGTTGCGGGAGATGCGCAGGTTGGCCGCGACGGACATGTAGAGTGTCTCGGATGCCTCCGGCTCCATTGATCTCCAGAAGCAGCAGAACCATGGTGAGCGGATCATCGGAGTATTCTCCGACGTTGGCGAGCTCTTGCTGAGGCCCTGCACGAATTTGCCGGACCGCATGGACTCGTCAGCCCGGGGCTCATCGGACACGACGTTGAAATAGCGGGCAATCCAGCCTGCCTGTCCATCCACGGGACCCAGCGGAAACTCCTCGAAATCGGTTGCATAGGTCACTTCCGCATCGCCCTGGGTGGCCAGAAAGCCGATGGAAACGGGATCCGCGTTGCCCTGATGTGTATAAAGCGTACCCGTCTGGATCTCGAACTGGCCGCCTGCGCTGGCGGTCACGTCCGCAGTGATAATGCATCCTCCAGGAGGAATCGCGCCATCATATTCAAATAGCAGGACATCGCTCCCGTCGTCGGCAACAATCGTGCCGTGACAATCCGCATGCATATTGGAAAAGGTCAGGCCATCCGGGAGTGTCACCCGGAAATCGTCGGTCAGCCACGATGATTCCGGCGAGCTGTTGCCGAGCATGACCGTCAGCGATACCGGCGCGCCCACCTGCGCACTTGACGGGCTGATCGCGAGTGCAAGGTCTGGCGCAATGAATGCATTGGGATCGATATCGATGGTGTAATCCTCGGCCTGGCCAAAGCCAGATGTGCCACAGGCCTTGGCATCTTCAATGGTGGGCGAAGCGGAAGAGGTGTACTGCTTCGTGACCCGCATGCGTGTCTGGCCGAGGCTTGCCGTAGAGGGTACGGGAATGGATGCCGACACGGTCTTGCCATCCGCGCCTGTCGAATTTTCCAGGACACCGATGAAATAGCCTTCACTGGCACTGAAGCTGCCATCCTGGTCCCAGTCGAAGTACACCGCGATTGCGTTGCGGAAGTTGCCATCCGTATTGCCCTGCACCTTTATGATGTAACTGGCGCCCGGGGCGAGCTCACCCACGATTGCAGTGAAATCCTCGTTCGCCGGCGAACCATTCAATGCGCCTGGCGTGACGTTCTCGATTCCGTCGATTTCAACCAGGGTGATCGGCTCGACGTTACTGGCGTAGCCGCGCACACAGTACGGCGCGGGAAATGCGGCAAGCGCCGCGCTGCCCCAGAGGATGCCTCCTGCCGCCAAGAGTGTGGTCAGTGCTGCTCTGAACTGCGTTCTCATGCCTTGCCTCCGTTTGTGTTTGTGACGCCACATCTACAAGTGCCCACATGAAACGAATTGTGAATCTTGCGCGCCAGCGTGTAATGCTTTCCAAAGCAATCCATCTTCAAACGTACAAAGTGTGGAAACCTGAGGGCTCAACCCGATCTGCGGCCGATTGTGCACAAGCCGGTGCCGCCGACAGTTGCATGGGTGGGCGATGGGGCAGGCGACGGGCGGGGCGCCGGGCGCTGCCATCCGCAGGCGATGCCGGCTCGATGTGCTGGGGGCGGCGCAAACGGACCCGGTCCGCGCTGCACACCGATAGCCGGGTGCGCGCGCCGCGCTCATCGCCATCCTTCCGGTGCGGGCTGCTCCCCGGCGGGTGGCAGCTCATTGGGTTCGTGATTCCGTTCTGCTCCATCGGGTTCCGCAGCCGGCTCCTTCTCCTGCTTGCTGGTGGCGACGGCATCCCTCAGCGCAAAGAGTTCCTGGCAGAGCAGATCCGAGTGGGATCGCGGTGGCGGGGGTTTCGGCATGGCGGGTCAATCCGGCAGCGCGGGTGGCATGCAGGTTGGCAAGAATCGCGCGCGCGGGTTTGACGAAAGCCGCCAGAAGTTGTGCAGAACCCGCCAGAATCATTGAAATCGGCGGAACTTGCCTGCCAGCGCTCCCGAATGGCTCAACGGGCGCAGGACGCGAGACGCGCTGCGCCGATGATCCTTCAGGAATCGAGTCGCAAGTCCAACGTCGCCGTTGCGCCGCCCTGCGGGCGCGGGGCGAGCGAAACCTTCCAGCCGTAGAGTTCGCAGAGGCGGCGGACGATGGCCAGACCCAGGCCGCCGCCCTTGCCGACGTGGGTCCCGCGCACGCCGCGCTCGAACAGCCTCTCGGCATCTTCCGGCTTGATGCCCGGCCCGGTGTCCTCGACGGTGACGCGGCCGTGCCCGACCGTGATGATGACTTCGCCCGCGGGCGTGTACTTGAAGGCATTGCCGATGAGATTGGCCAACGCCACCGAAACGACCGAGGAAGGTGCCGCCACGGCCAGGGGCTCGTCGATCTCGACCCTCACCTCGACCGGCTTGTTGGCGAGGTGCGGGCGTTGCGCATCCACGATCAGCTCGACCGTGCGCGCGACGTCGGTGGTCTCGCCATCGGTGGGCGCCTGGCGCTCGCGGCGTGAAAGCAGCAGCAGTGCGTCGATGAGCTCAGTCGATTGGCGCACCGCGCGTTCGATGCGCTTGAGCCGCTCGCGCGGCTTGTCGGCCAGATCCGGCGAGGTCTGCAGCAGCTCGGTGGTACTGGCAATGACGGCCAGCGGCGTGCGCAACTCGTGGCTGACGTCGGCGTTGAATTCGCGGTCGCGCTCGACCATTTCGGTGAGGCGGGTCGAGTAATCATCGAGCGCGGCGGCGAGTTGCCCCACCTCGTCGTCGGCAAAATGCGCCATCAGGCGTTCGGGCTTGCCGGTGCGACTCATTTCGCGCACGCGACGGGCGAGATCGGTCACCGGACTCATCACCCGCGCCGACAGCCAGAAGCCGATCAGCAACGAGAGGATGGCGAACGCCGCAACGGTGGCGATCAACACCGTGAGCAACTGGCGCTCGCTCAGTTTCTGCGTGCTCACGTCGAAACGCAGGAAGGCCCAGTAGTCCTTGTCCTTGTAAACGGCCAGCTTGAACGGGCGCACGCGACCATCGCGACCAATGTCCTCGATGTCGTAAACGCCCGTGGTGTACTTCTGCCAGGCGAAGGGCACGTTGGAAAACTTGCGCGCCGCGAAGATGTCGACGAAATAGACACTCATCGTCCACGGCGCGTTGGGGTCGGGGTTGTGGCGCTTGAAATCGACGAAGCGCTTGACCTCGCGTTCCAGCGTGGTGTTGATCAGCTGCCCTTCCAGGCGCGTGCGCATGTACACCGTGGACACGGCAAACAGCGCCGTCAGGCTGAGCCCGAACAGCGCGAAGGAAATGATGATGCGGGAGCGGAGCCTACGTCGGTAGCGCATCCGGATCGACCATGCGATAGCCGATGCCGTGGCGGGTCTGGATCAGCGGCTTGTCGAAGGGCTTGTCGATTGCCGCACGCAGGCCGTGGATGTGCACGCGCAGGGAATCGCTGTCCGGCAATTCCTCGCCCCACACGCGCGTTTCCAGTTCCTGACGGGTCACCACCGAGGGTGCCGATTCCATCAGCGACTGCAGCAGTTTCAGGCCAATCGGGTTCAGCTGGATCTGCTTGCCGGCGCGGCTGATGGTCAGGGTGTCCAGGTTGTAGGTGAGATCGGCCAGTTGCAGCAGGCGACTCTTGTTGCCCTTGCCGCGGCGGCCGAGCACCTCCAGGCGCGCCGCCAGCTCCTGCAGCGCGAAAGGCTTGACCATGTAGTCGTCGGCGCCCGAGTCGAAGCCGGTGAGCTTGTTGTCCAGCGTGTCGCGCGCGGTCAGCATGAGCACCGGGGTCTGGCGCTTGGCCTCCTCGCGGAGCTTGCGACACACTTCCAGTCCGTCCATGCCGGGCAGGCCCAGGTCGAGCACGATCACATCGAATTCGTTGACTACCGCCAGGTGCAGGCCGGTGACGCCGTCACCGGCAAAATCGACGACATGCCCACGATCGGCAAGGAAATCACCGATATTGGCTGCAATGTCGCTGTTGTCTTCTATGACGAGGATACGCATGGCGCGCCTAGCTTAACGCGAAAGCCGCAACACACAAGGGATGGGGACGCGACGGCGCGGCTTCAAGCCGAGGAGCAGCAGCGATCAAGAAAATGGCCCAGGAAGGCGCCATTGGGGGAACGCGCCTTGCCTGGGCCAAAAAAGCTACTGCCCCGATACCGTAATCTGCCAGTCACGGAACCTGACTTGGAGTGTCGGACAAACCACGGTCGAATCAATATAGGCACGCGCCTATTAAGGCGTCGTTAAGACGAGCGGAGGGTTGCGTTAAGCGCGACGCAGGACAGATCCGATCGCGGCGACACGCCGTCAGACACCCACGGCGCGTGCACTTGCGCTGCTGCCGGACGCCACGGTAGCGCCCGTTTCCTCCTCCGGTGCGCCCGCGTGTCGACACAGCATCGACCCGGTCTTGCGGACGCACCCAAGGTCCGCGTTGGCGCCCTGCTGGCCAGGCAGGACAAACTCGAAGGCCTGCCGGTATCGCGTGCCGGGCATCGCCGACGCCGGTTCAAAGCGCCACTTGCCGAGTGCACGTTCGGCCGCCTGCGCGAAGGACCGTTCGCGCGGCCCGGAAAGTACCTCGATATCGCGCACGCTGCCGTCACGGCGAACCCGGAACGCCAGCTCGACGCGCTGCGCCCCGTCCGCATGTGCGTCGAAGGGGTATTCCGGCGACACGACCTGCACGGCGACCAGGCGCGGCACGTCCTCCGTGGCGGGCGCTGCGGCAAGCGCGGGTTGGCCGCCCGGCGCGGACGTCGCTCCAGACGCGCTGCCCGGACTGGGCTCGCGGGCGGCGGCGACCGGGGCGAAGGCTGGCGGGGCAGCGGCCGGTGGGGGTGGCGGCGCACGTGCCGGCACGGACACGGTTGCGACTGGCGATCGGGCAGCGACGCGCGCAGGCGTCGCCTCGCCAGCCGCCAGGTTGGATGGCGCGGGAGCCGCAACGTCATCGTGCGGTGCGCGGATGCGCGGATTGCCGGCCAGCTGCACGCGCGCCGACACCGCGGGCACCAGATCGCCCGCTGCCGGCATGTCCAGCGCCAGGTCGACCCGTGGCGCGTCCGGGCCCTGCACCCGTACCACGGCCTGGCGCTGCAGGCGGGAGAAGCCGGCCACGGCCACCACCAGGCAGGCGACCAGCACCAGCAAGAACCGGCGCGAGACGGATTTGCGGTGGTCCGGCACCGCGCCCACGATGCGGCGCACGCGGTCGAGCAGCACCCCACCGTTGGCCGCCAGTGCGAGGCGCACCGGTGGCTGGCGCAACTCCTCCAGCGCAACCAGGGTGCGGGCATAGTCGCAGGGCGCCCCGCCAGTGCGCGCCAGCACCAGCAGATCGCAGCAGACCTCCCGATCCTCGCGTACCTGGCGGGCGATCCAGTGCACCACCGGGTGGTAGAAAAGCAGGGTCTCGACCAGCGTCTGCAGCAAGTTGAAAAGGTGGTCGCGGCGGCACAGATGGCCGAGCTCATGGGCCAGGATGTGTTCGATCTGCGCCTGCGGAAAGCGCAGGGCGATGGCTGCGGGCATGAGGATCACCGGCCGCAGCCAGCCGATCAGGGTGGGCGTATCGATCCGTTCGCACACCAGGACACGCAGCGGGCCGCGATAGTCGAAACGCCGCGCCAGCGAGGCCAGCTGGGCGGCCAGGCGCGCATCGGGTCGCGCCCAACGGCGCAAGGTGCGCTGCAATTGGCACCATTGGTTCAGCGAGCGCATGGCCACGACCAGCACGCCGGCCAGCCACAGCGCCACCACCCACACCGCCAGGCTGCCCTCGCCGCCTGCCAGCGCCCAGCCGGGGCCGGCCTGCACGGCGCCATCTGCAGCGAGGACTCCCGCGGAAGCCACGGTGACGGCGGGTGCGAAACCGTCCAACAGATGGACGAAGGTGACCACCGGCAGCAGCACAAGCACCGCCAGCGCGCCCAGCCCTGCAGCGTAGCGCGCATGGCTCGCCGAACGCGGCAGCACGGCGCGCAACAGGGCATGCGCGACGCCGACGAGGACGCCTTGCCAGAGCAGATGCAGCAGCGCCCAGCCGAGCGCCAGCAGGACGGCCCAGGAATCCGGCCCGAGCACGCTCATCGGTCGCCTCCGTCCAACGCATCGAGCAGAGCGCGAATCTGGTCGAGTTCTTCCCGCGTCGCCTGCGGTCGCCCACCCAGCACCTGCAGCACCAGTTGCGAGGGCGAGCCATCGAACACGCGCTGCACCATGTCGGCCAGGAAGCGCTTCTGCGTGCGCTGCTTGTTCACGGCGGCCGAATACACGTGCGCGCGTTCCGAATCGTCGCGCCGCACCAAGCCCTTGCCATGCATGATCTGCAGCAGTTTCAGGGCAGTGGTGTAGCCGCCGCCCTCATCGCGATAGAGCGCGTCGAAGACATCGCGGACGGTGCCTTCGCCGCGCTCCCACAACACGTTGAGGATCGCCAGTTCGGCCTCGGTGGGCTTGCCCGGAACTTCCGGCTTGCAGGACAGATTCAAAGTCTGGCGCCTCCATCGTCGACTACTTGTCGGGAATCAGGAATCGGATCGCGAACTCAGAACCCCCTGGCGCTTTCGGGAGGCACCGGCTGGTGCAGGCGAAAAGAATCCAGGTGCGCTTTCTGCGAATCCTCGCGAATCTGGTCGCGCTGGCGGGCAGTCTGGCATACCTTCTTCTTGAAGTTGGTGCCGGTGCGCTGTTCCATGGTGCAGATGAGGCGGTTGCCATCGTTCTTGGTCAATACCGCGTTGATGCGCTCCTGGGCATTCATCAAATCCACCTGCTCCTGGTCGTTCAGGGCCTTGACGGAACCCTTCGATTCGAGCAGGTCGTCGATACGCTTGAGGTCGGCTTCCACCGCGTTGCGGTCATCGACGCTGATCGCGCCGTACCTGCCATCGGTGCTCATCTCCTTGCGCACCTCGGCCGCCTGCACCTCGAACTCGGCAGGCGTGTCGACGGCGAACTTCCAGCCCGATTGTGCCGCGGCCTGGACGACGGCCGGCATGGCAAGGGCGAAACACAGGGCGAGGGCAAACGCGCGCGGGATGGCAGCGTGGGACATGGGGGTGTCACTCCAATGGCGGGAATCGGGAAGGATGGTCTCCACACACGCAATCGGTCGCCGACGGCAGGGTCACGTTACGAGAAGACTCGTACACATGCTAGAGAAAGTCGAACGCGCTGTCAACGACGATTATCGTAGTCATCGCGCCGAAGTGGCGGGCCCGCATCCAGGCCCTCCAGGTGCTCGATGACGGCACCGGCCACGTCGATGCCGGTGGCTTCCTCCACGCCCTGCAGGCCGGGTGACGAGTTCACTTCCAGGACCAGCGGGCCGCGGCTGGAGCGCAGCAGATCCACGCCGGCAACCCCCAGGCCCATCACCTGGGCCGCACGCACGG
>JACDJA010000439.1_pt1 | contig 48527 bp, 42 predicted proteins | sample 7449241 | NCBI WGS metagenome assembly JACDJA01 (sample SAMN14253289, study PRJNA609438) | sludge metagenome | isolation source: initial anaerobic sludge | collected 2018-12-20 | reverse complement strand
TCCAGTGGTTCCATGCCGGGAGCATTCCGGGCCGTCGCAATAACCTTTTCTCCCGAGCTTTGCCACTCCCTTGCAAGTGCTTGCCCTATGCCACGGTTGGCACCGGTAATCAGTATTGTCATGGGGCTTCTCCTCACTTCCGGGCAGTTTGCAGGGCGGAAAGGCTAACGCTGATTCGCATTTTTGCCCCGGTTGACACTATGTGGACACTTCCAGCATAAACTCAAATCCCGGAAACGAAAAAAGCTCCTGATTTCAGGAGCTTTTTTCTGGTTGTTTGGTGGAGACGGCGGGAATTGAACCCGCGTCCGCCAGTACTATGCCTTGAGATCTACATGTTTATGTCCTTCTATTTATTTAACCTCAAGCGACCCGAAGGCCAGGGTGCAAGAGGCGAGTTCTTTAAATCTTAGCCGTCAGACAGTGAACTCTGGCTAACGGAGCATCCCGTAAGCGATGACGTCCTGAGATGTTGCTTCCGGGCTACGGGCGACCCGGTCAGGACGACTAGCAGCTTACGCTGCTAGTGCGTAGTTTTCGTCGTTTGCGACTATTGCGTTGCAGCTTTGGATTTACGAGATTGGCTGCCATCTCGACATGCACTCAAGGGTTCGCCACCAGCGTCGAAGCCATGTCGTCCCCTTGCGTTAAGTATATGTGGGCGCCTTGCACAACTTCAAGCCCTCTTTGCTGATAATTTGCGCAAGGTGGGCTGCCCGGGGGCCGGTTCCTCTCAACCAGCCAGGCGTTTGATACTCTCTTGCCTGCCCGCCAGGGCCGCGTGGCTCAGGGCCTCAAAGCTCTCGCGGAAGTAGCCCATCACGGCATCCGGGTCCGCCTGGATGGCTTTGTCTACGGTAATGCCGAACTGAACCGTACCGGCATAGCTGAAAATACTCATGCCGATACCGATATTGCCGCTCTGTGGCACCCAGAACATGGGCTGCACCAGTTTGCTGCCGGCAAGATACACCGGTTCTCTGGGGCCGGGCACGTTGGTAAGTACCGCTGAGGCTTTGTTGCTGAGCAATTCCAGTGCCCGCCGCTCCAGAATGTCAGGGCCCCGCCCGAACAGATCAAGCAGGCTGTAAGTAACCTGAGCCTGATAGGATTGCTTGAGGCGGTTCATATTTTCCTGAACCTGCCGGAAGCACATAACGGGATCGGCAATTTCCACCGGCAGGCAGACCAGCACCAGCCCGAACTGGTTCCCCAGGGTCTCTATGGGCTGATTGAGAGGCCTCAGGTTAAACGGCACAGCAACGCGGATTCCACAATCGGGAATGACTTCCTTGCTGGCCTTGAAGTGCCGATGGAGCGCCCCTGTGGCTGCGCAGAGCAGGGTGTCGTTGATAGTGCCACCCAGGGCCTTGGCGCAGGCTTTTACTTCGGCCAGATCCAGTGGCTCGGCCCAGGCAACATGTTTGCGCCCGGATAGCGGGTTTTTCAACCCGGTCTTTGGTTCAAACGGGGCCAGCCCGAGTTTCAGCAGGTCTACCGCCACGCCAGTGGCGGTACTGGCCAGTTTCAGAGGGTAATTGGGCTCTTCCCGCACAGATTGCATGAATAGCTTGGCCTGGTAGGTGGCCGCCTCGGTTGTGTCGAGGGCGCGATGGAGGAGGCGGTTTATGATTGAGGGTGTGTGCTCTTTCAGGGGCCGGGACAAGGAGACTTTCTTTACAGCGGGTTCCGGGGTTTTGTCGGTTAAAGAAAGCAGTACCCGAACCAGCGATATGCCATCGGCAATACAATGGTGAATACGTATCAAGAGTGCGCAACCGCCCTGATAGTTATCGATGTAATGCATCTGCCACAGGGGATGTCGCAGGTCCAGCGAGGTGCTGTTGAGGTCGCTGGCCAGAGCCTGGAGCTCGGCTTTCCCGGCCTTTCCCGGGAGCGCGATCCGGTGCAGGTGGTTATCGATATCAAACAGTGGATCGTCCTGCCAGTAGGTCTTGTCGCCTTCATCAACAACGCGCTGGCGAAATCGCCGAAAGCACAGAAAGCGCTCATTGATGATGCGTTCCAGGCGGCTGATAGCGATTGGTTTATCGAATACCAGCACGGCCGAGATCATCATCGGATTACTTGGGGTGTCCATCCGTAACCACGAGCGGTCAACCGCTGTCATTGGGACCCGTTTAGCTGACATAAGCCCTCCCTCTGCAGTGCACCGGACAACAGCAGTATAGGCAGGTAAAAAAGCGGTGCATACAGCTCAGTATGCGACACAAAGTGCCCCTTGCCCATGACGCGGATCAGGAAACGCCTGACAGCCGGCGCTGTCAGGCGTTTGCGTCACGCAGAATGCGCTGTTTCTGGCGGTTCCAGTCCCGCTCTTTTTCGGTGGCACGCTTGTCGTAGAGCTTTTTGCCTTTTACCAGCGCAATTTCGCACTTCACCTTGTTCTTCTTCCAATACAGGGCAAGAGGAATACAGGTATAACCCTCCTTACTGACCTGGCCCACAATTTTGGCAATTTCTTTGGCATGGAGAAGAAGCTTGCGGGTGCGGGTAGGGTCTGCAACCACGTGGGTAGAGGCCGTGTTGAGCGGGGTGATGTGAGCACCCAGGAGCCAGGCCTCGCCATTCTTGAGGAGTACATAGGCATCCACCAGCTGGGCCTTGCCCGCGCGCAGGGATTTTACTTCCCAGCCCTGCAGGGCCAGGCCCGCCTCAAAGCGATCCTCAATATGGTATTCGTGTTTCGCCTTTTTGTTGAGGGCGATGGTACTGCTGGGGGTACCGGGTTTTTTCTTGCTCATGAAACAGTTATCCGGCTTCGGACGAATGATCGGGCCAACCATGCACAGGTCGGCGAAAGGCGCATTGTAGCCCAGGAGTGCCAGACCGGTCACGAAATGGCCTTCGATGGCACGTAAAAGCGCGCCCGGTTCGTGCGCGACAGAGCCCTTCGGCTACAATGTTGGGTCAGACACTTTCAGGGGCGAAAATGCCTACGCCGTATCAGACACCTAACGGGTCATTTACCCGCAAATCTACGTTCTTCTGGGCCGCAGTGGGCGCAACTGTGGGTCTGGCTAACCTGTGGCAGTTTCCTTATCTGGCGAGCCTGCACGGTGGCGGGCTCTTTGTTCTGGTGTATCTCGGTTGCCTGATACTGGTGGCCTTGCCCCTGATGGTTACCGAAGCCGCCGTTGGTCGCTACGCACGCCGTGGCATTGTATTGGCGATGGATGGGCTTGTTCGCAGCGCGAAGAGCTCAAGAGTATGGATGGTCGCAGCCCGCCTGAGCATACTGGCGGCTTTTCTGGTGTTGTCTTTTACCGCGGTATTCGGCGCTATTGCACTGGCCTATGTGTTTTTTGGGGCAATGGGCCGGTTTTCCGGTGCCGGGGAGGCAGGGGCCATCAATATCCTTGCCGGGCTGGTGTCTGATCCGCGGGCATTTCGCGAGTTTATGGGTTGGCATGTTTTTTTCCTGTTTCTGGTGCTTTGGGTATCCGGGCAGGGTGTGGCTGATGGCCTCGAACGGGCGTTCAGAATCCTGGTGCCCTTTACTCTGCTGATTCTGCTCGCCCTTTTCGGGTTTGCCGCCTGGCAGGGGCGGATTGACGGTGCCATGAGTCTGGTTCTCGACATGCGTCCGCAGGATCTCACCTGGGCGAGTGTGCGATCGGCCCTGTTTCATGCGTTTTTTACACTGGGCCTGGGGATGGGGGTCTGGGCCGTTCTTGGCTCTTACAGCGCACCGGAAACGCGCCTGAAGCGATCGGTGCTAGCGGCGGTACTGGTTGATACCCTGGTGGCGATCCTGGCCGGGGTGCTGGTTTTTTCTCTGGCCACCGAAAGCAACACTTTTGATGGTGAGCGAGGGTTTAGCCTGTTGTTCGTTTCACTCCCGGTTACCCTTGCCCAGTTCCCGGCAAGCCAGTTTGTTATCTCCACTGTATTCGTTGTAGTGGTGATGATCGTGTGGGCAACGGCCCTGGCTCTGTTGGAGCCGGTGGTAGGCTGGTTCCGTGAGTGGACGGCTGCGCCGCGGGGATTGACGGTGATTCTGGTGGGCCTGACGGTTTGGCTGGTGGGCCTGGCCTCGCTGTTTTCGTTCAACCTGTGGTCGGAGTACCGGTTCGGCGGAGCAACGCTGTTCCGCTGGCTGGAAGTCGCTACGGGTGGATTAATAATCCCCCTGGTGGCGATTCTCATGGCAGTTTTTACTGGCTGGCAGCTGACCAGAAATCTCTCAAAAACCATAGTGGGAGCAACGCCCAGGGTCCTTGATACAATCTGGCTATGGGTCATGCGTCTGGTGTTACCGGTGGTGGTTGCCTACATAGGTATTCATTACACGGTTGGCTCCCTGGCAAGCTTGTGTGACAACGGCGGCGACGCCTTCTGGTGCGAACCCGTGCCAGGGATGGTGTCGCGGGGCAATGATCAGGCTCCCGCAGAGGCGCCAGAGGGGGATGAACTCGGTGTTGTCAGGGGAAATGCGGATGACGGTGCAGGTGATCTGCTGCCGGCAGAGCAAAGGCCGGCAGACAAGCAGGATAGCCGGCAATCGACACCTGAAAATACCCCCAAGAACGATGATATCCTTTATCATAGCGTCTGATTGCAGCATTGTTAGCTCGTTATACATCTGCAGCAGGTTTCAACGCGCGTTTGATAAGCAGGACAATTGGTTCCAATGCCCCATCAGATTGATAAAACAGCCCTGGTTATGCACTCTGCGGAGCGCATGTTTCATCTGGTAAACGACATCGCCCGATACCCCGAGTTTCTGCCCTGGTGTGCCGGTGCCGAGATTCATCAGCAAAATCCGGAACAAATCATGGCGTCACTTGAAATCGCCAAGGGTGGTGTGCGCCACAAGCTCACCACGCGTAACCAGCTGTTAATGCCTGAAGCCATTGAGATGGACCTGGTGGACGGGCCGTTTCGCAATCTCAAGGGGCGCTGGCACTTCAAGGCGCTGGATGACAATGCCTGCAAGGTTATCCTGACTCTGGAATTCGAGTTCTCAGGCTCCCTGTCTCGCATGACCTTTGGCCCTGTGTTCAATCAGGCGGCCACTACCATGGTGGATGCTTTTTGCCGTCGCGCCGACGCTGTCTATAAAGGAGGTGCCTGATGCCGCAGGTGGAAGTAGCCTTCGCCCGGCCTGATAAGCAGGAAATTATTCCGGTTCAGGTTCCGGAAGGCACAACGGCACTTGAGGCAGTCAAGCTGTCCGGCATTGTTGAGATATTTCCGGAGATTGATCCCGATTCCATCGATATGGGAATATTCGGCAAGGTCATCAAAAACCCGGCAAAGCACGAAGTGCGCACCGGGGACAGGGTGGAATTATACCGCCCCCTCAAGATCGACCCGAAACAGGCGCGCCTGAATCGGGCCAAAAAGAAAACCGGGCCGGATCAGTAGGCGGGTGTTTCTTCCAGCAGCTGCGCTTCGTAATGAGAAAAGCGGTCGTCGTCGTAATACACAATGATACGTTGCTCTTCAATATCGCCTCCACGGCGCTGGAAGGTATACACGTAGTATTCGCGGGAAAGGTCAGCCGGGTTCAGCATCAGAGGGCTGCCAAGGAGCGCATGAACCTGGTTGCGAGGCATGCCCTCGTTTAGTTTTGTCAGCTCTTCATCAGTAACAATGTTGCCTTGCTGGACGTTAATCTTGTAAACGCCCGGGAAAGCACAACCGGACAGAATGAGAGTGAGAATGAGAGCTGTGAGCTTTTGCATCGCCAGTGGAAATCCTCTATCTTGAAATCGCCTGCCAAGGGCAGGTGTGGCACGGGTTAACCGTTCAATAGCGGCTCCATCATACCGGAAGCCGTGAGGCACACCAAAGAGTGAATAGGAACATGTCATCTGAAAATGCCGAATTACGAAAAGTCGGTCTCAAAGTAACTCTTCCAAGAGTGAAAATCTTCAACATCCTGGAAAATGCCAAGGACCATCACCTAAGCGCCGAGGATGTGTACAAGCGACTTCTGGATCAGGGTGATGATGTTGGGCTGGCCACCGTGTACCGCGTGCTGACCCAGTTCGAGACAGCCGGGCTGGTGCTGCGTCACAATTTTGAAGGCGGCCATGCGGTATTCGAGATGGCTGGTGAGGATCATCACGACCACATGGTTTGCACCCAGACCGGCCAGGTGATCGAGTTTGTTGACGAGGTTATCGAAGAGCGACAGAAGAAAATTGCGAAAGAGCACGGCTATGAAATTGTCGAGCACAGCCTGATTCTCTACGTCAAGCCCCTCAAAGAGTAATATCGGCAATCGTAAAGCTGGCATTCATAGCGCAGATAAAAAAGGGGGCAGGCTTTGATGCCTGCCCCAACAGCTCTCAGGGTCGAGAGGGGGAAGTGATTGGTGCCATCAACTCAGTGATGGGTTGCCTGTCCTTTTGAAAACATTTCTGTCGCGTGGGCAAGGGTATGTTCAGTCATATCCACGCCGCCAAGCATTCTTGCAACTTCACTGATTCTTCCCTGGTCATCCAGAGATTCGATTTTCGAGAAAGTCGCGTCCTGCTGCGTAAATTTACTGACAAACAGGTGTTGGTGGCACTGGGCTGCTACCTGTGGAAGGTGAGTCACACAGATTACCTGCCCGTTTGCACCCAATGCGCGCAGTAGTTTGCCGACCACCTCGGCGGTTCCGCCACCAATGCCTACATCCACTTCGTCGAAGATCAGTGTGGGGGTTGTGGATGTTTGGGCAACAACCACCTGAATCGCCAGGCTGATACGGGACAGCTCGCCGCCGGACGCCACTTTGGCGAGGGGTCTTGCCGGTTGCCCCGGGTTGGCGCTGACCAGAAACTCGATGTCTTCCAGCCCGTGTGGCGCGGGCTCGTCCTGGCCAGAACGGTCCAGGTGGGTAACAAACTGCACCGACGGCATACTCAACTGCGCAAGTTCGCCGGCAACGCGTGTGTCCAGTTCCGCCGCTGCCTTGCTCCGCGCCGCGGACAGCTTGTCCGCCAGTTCATCAAAGCCCCTGCGCCGGGTTTCCAGCTCGGCTTCCAGTTGCTCCAGGCTGCCTTCGCCGCCATCCAGTTCTGCCAGTTCGTTACGCAACCGCTGATGAAATTCCGGCAGATCTTCCGGGCTGATGCGGTGTTTTCGTGCCATCTGGTAAATAGCACTCAGCCTTTCTTCCACTTCCGTCAGCCGTGCCGGGTCCGCTTCATAGTCATCCACAAAATGCCGAAGGTTGTTACCGGCTTCGCTGATCTGGATATGGGCTTCGTTCAGCATCTGCAGGGTATCTGTGAGTGCGGGAACCTCCGTCGGGAGTTGTTCAAGCTGCTGCAGGGCCTGGCGAACCAGGCTCGCGGCACTGGTTTCATCCTCGGTGCACAGCAAGGCCGCCTGATGACTGCTGTGGAGGATTGCGTCGGCCTGGCTCAGTTGCGCCTGCTCCTGCTCAAGCTGTTCCTGTTCACCGGTTTCCAGCGCCAGGCGATCAAGCTCTTCAACCTGGTACCGCAGCAGTTGCAATCTGGCTTCAGATTCTTCTGCGTTCTGTTGGCGTTCGTGCAGCTGTGTGCGGATCCGGTTCCAGGCTTTCCACGCTTCCCGGGTCTGGTTTGCAAGATCTTCTGCGCCTGCGAACTCATCAAGCAGTTTGCGGTGGGTTTCTTTACGCAGCAGTGACTGGTGCTGATGCTGGCTGTGAATGTCCATCAACACCCCGCCCAGATCTTTCAGGTGGGCAAGCGGGCAGGGCTGGCCGTTAATATAGGCCCGGGATCGCCCGTCTTTACTGATTACCCGGCGCAGAATACAGTCGTTGTCGTCATCCAGTTCGTGGTTTTGAAGCCACTTTAAGGCCTCCGGAATCCCGGAGACATCAAAGGTGGCGGTAATATCAGCGCGTTTAGCGCCGTGACGCACCGCCCCGGCATCTGCCCGGCTACCCATGGCCAGCCCGAGGGCGTCCAGCACAATGGATTTGCCCGCTCCTGTCTCGCCAGTGAGTGCTGTCATGCCTTTGTTGAACTGAAGTTCGACTCTCTCGGCGATTGCGTAATTGGATACCGTGAGCTGTGTAAGCATGCAGAAACTCCTGCCTTGTCAAGTTGTACTGTTCGTTCATACAGTAACTGTGAATATATACAGGGGTGTGCCCGTTTGTAAATACAATAAGGGTATTTTCTTCAGGAATGCAGTTTTTGGTGGTTGAAACCTGAGCGGTGAACCCCATATCGGTCGGCAACAGCGTTCTTCCGGCACTGCGCGGCCGGAGCTTGTGTTTATATGTTTAATTGGTCCGCGTTTTAGCCGGCCACCGAGGATCTGGCAGGAGTAGTCATGAGTACCGACGAAAACCGCAATGAGCAAGTAGACGAGTTGAATGAGACCGCTGCAGCGGCTGAGGAAGAAATGCAGGCCGAATCACAGGAAGCCGGGCAGGACGAGGTGTCCGAGGTGGAGGCCCTGAACGAACAGCTTCAGGATTCCCGGGAGCAGATGCTGCGGTTACAGGCAGAGATGCAGAATGTGCGTCGCCGGGCAGAGATTGATGTAGAGAAAGCCCATAAATTTGCCCTGGAAAAGTTCGTCAAGGAATTGCTCCCCGTTGCAGACAGCCTCGAAAAGGCCGTGGAAAGCACGGAAGGCCAGGAGGGTACTGATCAGCTCGTGGCTTCTATCCGTCAGGGTGCGGAGATGACGCTCAGCCTGCTTCTCTCGGCCCTGAAAAAGTTCAATGTAGAGCCGATCAACCCGGTTGGTGAACCGTTCGATCCCCAGCAGCATGAGGCTATGTCTATGGTGCCCGCGCCGGACGCAGAGCCCAACAGCGTGGTGGCAGTGATCCAGAAAGGCTACCTGTTGAACGGGCGTGTTGTTCGCCCGGCCATGGTGATGGTGGCGAAGGCGCAGGATGCACCAAAAATTGATGAGCAGGCTTGAAAAGCCAGCGAAAGCGCCAATATAAACGTTAAACGCAAACCGCCGGAGCACGTTTTTCCGGGCAACTATTCAGTACAGCTTTCAGAAGAACTGGAGTGATTCAATGAGCAAGATTATCGGTATCGACCTTGGAACGACCAACTCGTGTGTTGCCATCATGGACGGCGATAAGGTCCGTGTTATTGAAAACGCCGAGGGTGATCGCACAACCCCGTCTATCATCGCTTACACCGATGACAACGAAATCCTGGTTGGCCAGTCGGCCAAGCGTCAGGCTGTTACCAACCCGGATAACACCATTTACGCGATCAAGCGTCTGATCGGTCGCCGCTTCAAAGATGACGTTGTCCAGAAAGACATCAAGATGGTGCCCTACAAGATCACCGAAGCAGATAACGGTGATGCGTGGGTTGAGGTAAAAGGCCAGAAAATGGCGCCGCCGCAGGTGTCTGCAGAAATTCTGAAAAAGATGAAGAAGACTGCAGAAGACTATCTCGGTGAGAAAGTAACCGAAGCGGTTATCACCGTGCCGGCCTACTTCAACGACAGCCAGCGCCAGGCCACCAAAGACGCAGGCAAGATTGCCGGCCTGGAGGTCAAGCGCATCATCAACGAGCCTACTGCGGCAGCTCTGGCCTATGGCCTGGACAAGAAGAGCGGTGACCGTACTGTCGCCGTATACGACCTGGGTGGTGGTACCTTCGATCTGTCCATCATCGAGATTGCCGATGTGGACGGTGAGCACCAGTTCGAAGTACTGGCAACCAACGGTGACACCTTCCTGGGCGGTGAAGATTTCGATATGAAAATCATCGAATACCTGGCCGACCAGTTCAAGAAAGACAGTGGCATTGATCTGCGCGGCGACTCTCTGGCCATGCAGCGCCTGAAAGAAGCCGGTGAGAAAGCCAAGATCGAGCTTTCCAGCAGCCAGCAGACCGACGTTAACCTGCCGTACATCACTGCAGATGCCAGCGGTCCCAAGCACATGAACGTGAAGCTGACCCGTGCCAAGCTCGAGTCGCTGGTTGAAGATCTGGTCCAGCGCAGCCTGGAGCCCTGTAAGGTGGCCCTTAAGGATGCCGGCATGAAGGCTGGCGACGTCGACGAGGTTATCCTCGTAGGTGGCCAGACCCGCATGCCGCTGGTGCAGGAAAAGGTTAAAGAGTTCTTTGGCAAAGAAGCCCGCAAGGACGTTAATCCCGATGAAGCCGTTGCCATGGGTGCTGCCATTCAGGCTGCCGTACTGTCAGGTGATGTAAAAGACGTACTGCTGCTGGATGTAACGCCGCTGACCCTGGGTATCGAAACCATGGGTGGTGTGGCTACCCCGCTGATCGAAAAGAACACGACGATTCCGACCAAGAAGTCGCAGACCTTCTCCACAGCGGAGGATAACCAGACTGCCGTAACCATTCACGTGGTTCAGGGCGAGCGCAAGCAGGCGTCACAGAACAAATCACTGGGTCGTTTTGACCTGGCAGATATTCCGCCCGCGCCCCGTGGTGTGCCGCAGATTGAAGTCACCTTTGATATCGATGCCAACGGTATCCTGAACGTGTCTGCGAAAGACAAGGCAACGGGTAAAGAACAGTCCATCGTGATCAAGGCGTCTTCAGGCCTGAACGACGAAGAAATCGAGAAGATGGTGCGGGACGCCGAGGCGAACGCCGAAGAAGACCGCAAGTTCGAGGAGCTTGTCCAGGTGCGCAACCAGGGCGATGCCATGGTACACGCAGTGCGCAAGACCCTGGCAGATGCCGGAGACAAGGTCAGCGATAGTGAGAAAGAATCTATCGAGGCTTCGATCAAAGAGCTGGAAGAAGCTCTGGCCGGCTCTGACAAGGACGATATTGAAGCCAAGACCCAGAAGCTGACTGAAGTTTCTGGCGAATTGGCCCAGAAGATGTACGCAGACCAGGAAGGTCAGGCTGGGCAGGCTGGTGGCCAGGAACAGGCCCAGTCCTCTGACGATGCAGTGGACGCCGAGTTCGAAGAAGTCAAAGACGACGAGAAGAAGTAAATCTGAAGTACATCAGGTAGTTGGAAAACGCGGAGCTGATCCGCGTTTTCCGCGTTTAAAAAACAGGGTTTTAAAAGCATGGCCAAGCGCGATTATTACGACATTCTCGGACTTTCCCGGGACGCGGACGAGAAAGAGATCAAGCGGGCTTACCGAAAGCTCGCCATGAAGTACCACCCCGACCGTAACCCGGAAGACAAAGATGCCGAGAACAAGTTCAAGGAGGCCAGCGAAGCCTACGAGATTCTGGCAGACCCGTCCAAGCGTGCGGCCTACGACCAGTTCGGCCATGCCGGCGTAGACGGCCAGGCCGGCGGCGGATTCGGGGGAGGTGGTGCCAACTTCTCTGATATCTTCGGCGACGTGTTTGGTGACATCTTTGGCGGCGGTGGCCGCGGCGGTCGCAACACCCGCGGCTCGGATCTGCGTTACACCCTGGAGCTGGACCTTGAAGAAGCCGTAAAAGGCAAAACCGTCAAGATTACCATCCCCGGCCATCGGGAATGTGATGCCTGCGACGGCAGCGGCGCTGAAAAAGGCTCGCGCCCGGAAACCTGTGGCACCTGTAAAGGCATGGGTCAGGTGCGTATGCAGCAAGGCTTCTTCGCCGTGCAGCAGACCTGCCCCACCTGCCGCGGTTCCGGCCAGATCATCAAGAACCCGTGCAAAGTCTGTCATGGACAGGGCCGGGTGCGGGAAGAAAAAACCCTCTCGGTTAAAGTGCCGCCGGGTGTGGATACCGGTGACCGTATCCGCCTCTCGGGCGAAGGCGAAATGGGCGTGGACGGAGGCCCCCCGGGTGATCTGTACGTCCAGATTTCAGTGCGGGAGCACTCAATCTTTACCCGTGATGGCCGCAACCTGTATTGCGAAGTGCCCATCAGCATTATCGACGCCACCCTCGGTGGCGAGCTTGAAGTGCCGACGCTGGATGGCCGTGTGAAGCTGAGAATTCCGGCGGAAACCCAGACCGGCAAGCTCTTCCGGCTGCGCAACAAAGGCGTCAGCCCTGTGCGCGGAGGCCCGGCGGGTGACCTGCTTTGCCGGGTGATTGTCGAAACCCCGGTCAACCTGACCAAGCGCCAGAAAGAACTGCTCGAAGAGTTCCAGACCACCCTGGACGGCAGCAATGGCACCAACCATGCACCGAAGAAAACCTCCTGGTTTGAGGGTGTCAAAAGCTTCTTCGACGAAATGAAATTCTGATCAGCTTCACATAGGGAAAAGATCATGAGGGTAGCAATCATCGGCGCCGCTGGGCGGATGGGAAAGGTACTGATTGAAGCAGTTGACGGCACAGAAGGGCTGGAACTCGGTGCCGCTATTGTGGAGCCGGGCAGCAGCCTGGTGGGAGCCGATGCCGGTGAAATGAGCAGCATCGGCAAAACCGGCGTCAAAATGGCGGGTGCCCTGGCCGACGTAAAGGACGATTTCGATGTATTGATCGATTTCACCTTTCCGGACCTGACCCTGGAAAACGCCGAATTCTGCAAAGTCAACGGCAAAATGCTCGTTATCGGCACCACCGGCTTGACCGACGCCGAAAAACAACAGCTCGCCCTGGCAGCGGAATCCACCCCCGTGGTATTTGCGCCCAACATGAGCGTAGGCGTTAACGTGGTGCTCAACCTCCTGCGCACTGCCGCAGCGACGCTGGGGGACGACTACGACGTCGAAATCATCGAAGCCCACCATCGCCACAAAAAAGATGCTCCCTCCGGCACCGCTTTGCGTATGGGCGAAGTGGTTGCCGATGCACTGGGTCGCGACCTCAAAGAATGCGCGGTCTATGGCCGTGAAGGCTTCACCGGCGAACGCACCCGCAAGGAAATTGGCTTCGAAACCATCCGCGCCGGTGACGTAGTGGGCGATCACACCGTGCTCTTTGCCACCGAGGGCGAGCGTATCGAGATAACCCACAAGGCAAGTAGCCGCATGACTTTTGCCAAAGGCGCCATGCGTGCTGCGTTGTGGCTGAAGGGCAAGCCTGCGGGCTTGTATGATATGCAGGATGTTCTGGGTTTGAGGTGAACCTTCTTTCCGGGGAATACTGACGGCATGCTCTGAGGCAGGGGCTTGGCATCTTTGCTCCGGGAATGTCGTAGGCCATGGATGGCCGAAGACAAGCGCACATGGATGTGCTCGTAGCGGTTCCCGGAGTAAAGATGCCAAGTGCCGGCCGGTGTTTCGGGATTGCTATAAAGCAGGGCGATTTTACATGGACACAAAACCGTAAATTTTATACAATAAGGCGGTTTAACTGCACCAAGCGTAGGCTTTGAAAAGCCCAGGGAACAAAAGCCGTTCCCGGATAACAAAAAGCGGGACGGAGTTTTGACTCCCTCTCGCTTTTTTGCGGCCTGAATTTGCGCTTGCGTTCCTGCACGTGACGAATTGAAACGCCACCCGATGAGGATACAAGCCTTGAGCACACCCGCAATCCTTGCACTCGCAGACGGAAGCCTGTTTTACGGCACCGCCATTGGCGCTGACGGCGAAACCAGTGGCGAAGTGGTGTTCAACACCGCCATGACCGGCTACCAGGAAATACTCACCGATCCGTCCTACGCCCGCCAACTCGTTACCCTGACATACCCCCACATCGGCAACACCGGTGTGAACGAAGAAGACGTAGAGTCAGACCGCATACAGGCCGCCGGCCTGATTATCCGGGATCTGCCCCTGGTTGCCAGCAACTGGCGCAGCACCGGGTCACTGGACGGGTACCTGCGAAGCAACAACATTGTCGGAATTGCCGATATTGACACCCGACGCCTCACCCGCATACTCCGCGACAAAGGCTCACAGAGCGGCGCTATTGTGGCCGGTGCTGATGCCACTGCCGAGCGTGCACTGGAACTCGCAAACGCGTTTCCCGGGCTCGAAGGCATGGATCTTGCCAAAGTGGTTACCTGCGAAAAACCCTACAAATGGACCCAGGGCGAGTGGACACTGGGCAAAGGCTACGCAGAAGGTGGTGAGACAAAGTTCAGGGTTGTGGCCTGGGATTACGGCGTCAAGTTCAATATCCTGCGTATGCTCGCGTCCCGCGGCTGTGATGTAACCGTTGTACCCGCGCAAACCCCCGCTTCAGAAGTGCTGGCGATGAATCCCGACGGCATCTTCCTGTCCAACGGCCCCGGGGATCCCGAGCCTTGTGATTACGCCATAAAAGCCATTCAGGAAGTGCTTGAAACCGACATTCCCGTGTTTGGCATCTGCCTTGGCCACCAGCTGCTGGCGCTTGCCAGCGGTGCCAGAAGCATGAAGATGAAACACGGCCATCACGGCGCCAACCACCCGGTTCAGCGTCTTGAAAACGGCACCGTTATGATCACAAGCCAGAACCACGGTTTTGCGGTGGATGAAGCAACCCTGCCTGCCGTGCTGGAAGTGACCCACAAGTCGCTGTTTGATGGCACTTTGCAGGGTGTTCGCCGTACCGACAAGCCCGCGTTCAGCTTTCAGGGGCACCCGGAGGCAAGCCCGGGGCCCGGTGATGTGGCGTCTTTGTTTGACCAGTTTATCCGGCTGATGGAAGCCCGTTCGGCCTGAAGCCGGGGAGCCAGATATCACCCCAGACACGCGCCGCATTTTTGCGCTGCAAGAATTTAAACGTTGCTGACAGGTTTACCAAGACATGCCAAAACGGACCGATATTAAAAGTATCCTGATTCTGGGCGCAGGCCCGATTGTAATCGGGCAGGCGTGCGAATTTGACTACTCCGGCGCCCAGGCCTGTAAAGCTCTGCGAGAGGAAGGTTACCGCGTTATCCTGGTCAACTCGAATCCGGCCACCATCATGACCGACCCGGTGATGGCGGATGCCACCTACATCGAGCCGATAACCTGGCAGACCGTTGCCAAGATTATTGAAAAAGAAAAACCCGATGCGGTGTTGCCCACCATGGGCGGGCAGACGGCATTGAACTGTGCCCTGGAACTGGAAAAGCACGGCGTGCTGGCCGAGCACGGTGTGGAAATGATCGGCGCCAACGCCGACACCATCGACAAGGCAGAAGACCGCAGCCGCTTTGACAAGGCCATGAAGGCGATCGGCCTGGAGTGTCCGCGCGCCGCTATCGCGCACAGCATGGCAGAAGCCTGGGACGTTGCTGCGGAAATAGGGTTTCCCTGCATTATTCGTCCATCCTTCACCATGGGCGGCTCCGGTGGAGGTATCGCCTATAACCGGGACGAGTTTGAAGAGATCTGTACTCGCGGCCTGGATCTTTCCCCCACCAACGAGTTGCTTATTGACGAATCGCTGATTGGCTGGAAAGAATATGAAATGGAAGTCGTCCGCGACAAAGCGGACAACTGCATCATCGTGTGTTCTATCGAGAACTTTGATGCCATGGGCGTACACACCGGGGATTCCATTACCGTCGCACCGGCACAGACGCTGACCGACAAGGAATACCAGATCATGCGGGACGCCTCGCTGGCCGTACTGCGTGAAATTGGCGTGGAAACCGGCGGGTCAAACGTACAGTTTGGCATCCATCCGGATACCGGGCGCATGGTTGTGATCGAAATGAACCCGAGGGTTTCCCGGTCGTCGGCACTGGCTTCCAAGGCCACTGGCTTTCCGATCGCCAAGGTGGCAGCAAAACTGGCTGTTGGCTACACCCTGGATGAGCTGCGGAACGAAATCACCGGTGGTGTAACGCCAGCATCCTTCGAGCCCAGCATCGATTACGTGGTCACCAAGATACCCCGGTTTACCTTTGAAAAATTCCCCCAGGCCGATGCACGCCTGACTACCCAGATGAAATCTGTGGGAGAGGTCATGGCCATTGGCCGAACCTTTCAGGAATCAATACAGAAAGCCCTTCGCGGCTTGGAGGTGGGCTCCGAAGGCTTTGATGAAAAGCTGGAAGAATTCAGCTCTGAGAACTCCCGCGAAACCCTCACCCGTGAGCTCAGTGTTCCCGGTGCTGATCGCATCTGGTACATAGGTGATGCTTTCCGGGCGGGTATGAGCGTCGATGACGTGTTTCAGCTCACCAAGGTGGATCCCTGGTATCTGGTACAGATAGAAGACCTTGTTCGCGAAGAACAGACGCTGAAGTCCGCAGGGAAGGCCGACATTGATCATGCAACCCTGTTCCGCCTCAAGCGTAAGGGTTTCTCTGACGCAAGGCTGGCCAAGCTGCTGGGAATCACCGAGATGAGTCTGCGCAAGCTGCGTCATGATCTGAACATTCGCCCTGTTTACAAGCGGGTGGATAGCTGTGCTGCCGAGTTCGCATCGGACACCGCCTACATGTACTCAACCTATGAAGAAGAGTGCGAGGCAGATGTCAGCGACCGGGACAAAATTGTCGTAATTGGCGGTGGCCCTAACCGAATTGGTCAGGGGATCGAGTTCGATTATTGCTGCGTACACGCGGCGCTCGCCATGCGCGAAGATGGTTACGAAACCATCATGATCAACTGTAACCCGGAGACGGTGTCGACAGATTATGACACCTCGGACCGGCTGTATTTTGAGCCGATAACCCTGGAAGATGTGCTGGAAATTATCGATCTCGAGAAGCCCAAGGGAGTAATTGTCCAGTTTGGCGGCCAGACACCGCTGAAACTTGCCCGTGGCCTGGAGGCCGCTGGCGTGCCCATTATTGGCACCAGCCCGGACGCAATCGACCGGGCGGAGGATCGTGAGCGCTTCCAGCAGATGATTAACCGCCTTGGCCTGAAGCAGCCGGAAAACGCCACGGTGCGCAGCCATGAAGAAGGTATTGTGGCCGCTCGCGAAATCGGTTATCCGCTGGTGGTTCGCCCCTCCTACGTACTTGGCGGCCGCGCCATGGAGATTGTTTTCGGTGAAGATGAGCTGGTGCGCTACATGCGCAGTGCCGTGCTGGTCTCCAACGACAGCCCGGTATTGCTTGATCACTTCCTGAACGCGGCTATTGAAGTGGATATTGATGCCATTTGTGATGGCAAGGACGTGGTTATCGGCGGCATCATGCAACACATTGAGCAGGCAGGTATCCACTCCGGAGACTCGGCATGCTCCCTGCCGCCATATACTCTGCCGCCGGCCGTTCAGGATGCCATGCGCGAAGCGGTCCGGAAAATGGCCATCGAGCTGGAAGTGGTCGGCCTGATGAACGTGCAGCTGGCCTGGCAGGATGACCAGATTTACGTGATCGAAGTTAACCCCCGCGCTTCGCGTACCGTACCGTTTGTCTCAAAAGCCATTGGTGTATCCCTGGCCAAGGTGGCGGCCCGGGTCATGGCCGGCACCTCCCTCGCAGAGCAGGGCTTCACTGAAGAGGTGGTTCCCGACTACTATGCTGTAAAAGAATCTGTGTTCCCGTTCAACAAGTTCCCGTCGGTGGACCCGATCCTTGGACCCGAGATGAAGTCTACAGGTGAGGTGATGGGGCTTGGCGACAGCTTTGATGAAGCGTTTGCGAAAGCGTCACTGGCTATCGGGGAGCGACTGCCTTCGGAAGGAACCGTGTTCATGTCGGTTCGTGATGTAGACAAGGCCGGCGCCATTCAGCTTGCCCGGGAGCTGGTTGATACCGGCTTCACACTTGTTGCCACAACCGGAACCGCGAAAGCACTTCGCGAAGCGGGCATCGAAGTGGCGCGGGTCAATAAAGTCGGTGAAGGGCGACCCCACATTGTGGATGCCATCAAGAACGGCCAGGTTCAGCTTATTATCAATACCACTGAGGGGCGAAAGGCGGTAGCTGATTCGGCTCAGATTCGCCAGTCGGCGCTGCAGACCAAAGTGGCCTATACAACAACACTGGCGGGCGGCGAAGCCTTCTGCCGGGCCATCAAGTTCGGCCCGGAGCGTACAGTACGCCGCCTGCAAGACCTTCACGCAGGGAAGTAAGATTATGAGTGAAAGAGTACCTATGACAAAAGGTGGGGAGGCCCGCCTTCGTGAGGAGCTCCGGAAGCTGAAATCCGAAGATCGTCCGCGCGTGATCGCAGCGATTGCGGAGGCGCGTGAACACGGCGATCTCAAGGAGAACGCCGAGTACCATGCTGCCCGGGAGCAACAGAGTTTCATAGAGGGGCGGATTCAGGAAATCGAGGGCAAGTTGTCGGCAGCCCAGGTTATTGATGTCACCACCATGGAAAATACAGGCCGGGTCATTTTCGGCACCACGGTTCATCTGATGAATATTGATACGGATGAACAGGTGGTCTACCAGATCGTTGGCGAGGATGAAGCGGATATCAAGGCAGGCAAGCTTTCGATCTCTTCCCCGATCGCGCGGGCACTGGTTGGCAAGAACGAAGATGATGTTGTGGCTATTCGCGTGCCCTCCGGTACCGTGGAGTACGAAATCGAAAAGGTGGAATACATCTGATTCCCATGGCGCGCACGCAGTGCCAGCGTCCAGAAATGAAAAACCGGCTGTTTCATGCAGCCGGTTTTGCGTTTGCAAGGCTCGGTACGTGTCAGTTTTTGTGACGCAGCAGATTGGATAGCCTGGGGTTAGGTTTGCCGGCTCTGCGCAAAATCACTGCAATTTTTCCGATGGTCTGCACAACTTCCGCGCCGCTGGCTTCACACAGGGCGTTGATAGCTTCCTGTCTGGTTTCCCGGTCCGGGCTCGCGATTTTGATCTTGATGAGTTCGTGGTCGTTCAGGGCGCGCTCCAGCTCTTCTTGGAGGTTTTCGGTCAGGCCCTTGTCGCCCACAATAATCACGGGTTTAAGGTTGTGGGCAATAGCCCGGTATTCCCGGCGCTGTTCCGGTGAAAGGCTCATGATGTACTCTCTTTATCGGTGCAATTAACAAAAGGTCAGCGGCATATTCGCTGGTAACGTCGTATAATCGGCGGATTGTAGCAGACAACCTTGCAGACAGATCACCTCGCAGACGTTGTAATTTCCGGGATGGAACCCACATAAAGGTTACATGGGGATTTATCCGGCGCTCGGGAACGTCTACTGGTTGATCCGCAGGTGCGTTTTATGGCCGTTACGGATGGGCCGTTTCTGGTGGATGGACGTACAATTAGTGTAAGGTGTCAGTAAAGAGTAGTTTCTTCGATGGCCTGCTCTTCAATTCACAGGTGATGATCCTTGAACGATATGGCAAAAAATCTGGTTCTCTGGCTGATAATAGCCGCAGTACTGTTGATGGTGTTTCAGAATTTTTCTCCCACCACCACCGGTCAGCAAGTCAATTACTCCCAATTCGTTGAGATGGTTCAGCAGGGCCAGGTCAGCAGAGTCACTATTGATGGCCTGGAAATCCAGGGCATCCGGGGCGATGGATCCCAGTTCCAGACGATTCGCCCACAGGTGGCGGATAACAAACTGATGGACGATCTGCTGGCCAACAAGGTGGAGGTGATCGGCAAGGAGCCGGAACGCCAGAGCCTGTGGACACAGTTGCTGGTGGCTGCATTCCCGATTCTGATCATTATCGCTCTGTTTGTGTTCTTCATGCGGCAAATGCAAGGCGGTGGTGGCGGCAAAGGCCCCATGTCGTTTGGCAAGAGCAAAGCGCGCCTGATGAGCGAAGATCAGATCAAGACCACATTTGCCGATGTGGCCGGCGTGGATGAAGCCAAGGAAGATGTAAAGGAACTGGTGGACTTCCTTCGCGACCCAAGCAAGTTTCAGCGCCTTGGCGGCAGCATCCCCAAAGGTGTGCTCATGGTGGGGCAGCCGGGTACCGGTAAAACCCTGCTGGCCAAGGCCATCGCTGGTGAAGCCAAGGTTCCGTTCTTCTCCATTTCCGGTTCGGACTTCGTGGAGATGTTCGTGGGTGTTGGTGCGTCCCGTGTACGGGACATGTTCGAGCAGGCCAAGAAGCAGAGCCCCTGTATCATCTTCATTGATGAGATTGACGCGGTTGGTCGCCACCGTGGTGCCGGCATGGGGGGTGGTCACGACGAGCGTGAGCAGACCCTGAACCAGCTGCTGGTTGAAATGGACGGCTTTGAGGGTAACGAGGGCGTTATCGTTATCGCTGCAACCAACCGCCCTGACGTTCTGGACCCGGCCCTGTTGCGCCCTGGGCGTTTTGACCGCCAGGTTGTGGTTGGCTTGCCTGATATCATTGGCCGCGAACAGATTCTCAAAGTACACATGAAGAAAGTGCCTCTGGACGAGAACGTGGTGCCGTCGCTGATTGCCCGTGGTACGCCCGGATTCTCCGGTGCGGATCTTGCCAACCTGGTTAACGAAGCAGCGCTGTTTGCCGCGCGCCGGAACCAGCGCCTGGTATCCATGGAAGAGTTTGAGCTGGCGAAAGACAAGATCATGATGGGCGCAGAGCGCAAGTCCATGGTCATGAGCGAGAAGGAAAAACTGAATACGGCTTACCATGAGTCCGGTCACGCAATAGTTGGCCGGCTCATGCCAGAGCATGATCCGGTATACAAGGTAAGTATCATTCCCCGTGGCCGTGCCCTGGGTGTGACAATGTTCTTGCCGGAGGAAGACAAATACAGCCACAGCAAGCGTTTCCTGATCAGCTCGATATGCAGCCTGTTCGGTGGTCGTATTGCCGAGGAGCTTACTCTGGGATTTGACGGTGTTACCACTGGCGCTTCCAACGATATTGAGCGCGCCACCAGATTGGCACGCAACATGGTTACCCGTTGGGGGCTCTCGGAAAAGCTCGGGCCTCTCCAGTACGATACAGACAGCGAAGAGCCATTCCTTGGTCGTTCTGCCGGTCAGACCCAGACCGTCTACTCACCGGAAACGGCGCAGCGGATTGATGAAGAAGTTCGCAATATCATCGACAGCTGCTACGAAAAGGCGAAGCAGATTCTGGTCGATAACCGGGACAAGCTGGACCTTATGGCTGAAGCCCTGATGAAGTATGAAACCATCGATCGTCACCAGATTGATGACATCATGGAGGGCCGCGCACCACGCCCGCCAAAAGGCTGGAGTGATAGTGGGCCGGCCAGTGGAGTCAAGGCCGACGATTCGGAGCCGGTTGCTGGCTCCAAACCCTCGGATGATGGCCGTCGTCCCGATGTTGGCCGGCCCGCCGGAGAGCACTGAGACTCTCGGGTTCAAACAGGATCAGCTGATTCACGCCGCCCTGGACCAGGGCGGCGTTTGTATTTCCGAGGCTGCTTTTCTGATTGTGCATTATCCGCCTGCCAAAAAGGTTGTTATGAAAATGAACTTTGCCGGGCGCGAGCTTGATATGTCTCGCTGCCATGTGATGGGTATTCTCAATGTGACACCGGATTCCTTTTCCGATGGAGGTCAGTTCGTCCGGATGGAGGCTGCCTTATCAAAGGCTCACCAGATGGTTGCCGATGGTGCCGCCTTTATAGATGTAGGTGGTGAATCCACTCGCCCGGGGGCCGCCAGCGTTTCGGTTCAGGAAGAACTGGACAGGGTGTGCCCGGTTGTTGAGGCAATCTCCCGAGATCTGGATGTGATCGTATCTGTGGACACCAGTACACCGGAAGTCATGTCGCAGGCCGCAGCACTTGGCGCCGGGTTGATCAATGATGTGCGTGCGCTTCAGAAAGAAGGGGCTCTTGCGGTGGCAGCCAGCACCGGTGTGCCTGTTTGTCTCATGCACATTCAGGGCGAGCCAAAAACCATGCAGGAGCGCCCTGAATACAGGAATGTAATACGCGAGGTCAGTGAATTTCTGACCCGGCGGGTTCGCGCAGCAGAGGCGGCGGGGATTGCGGCGCAGGATATTATTCTGGACCCGGGGTTCGGGTTCGGGAAAAATCTTCAGCACAACCTGCGGTTACTCGCGTCCCTGGAGCAGTTGCAGGCCCTGGGCCATCCATTGATGGTGGGCATGTCCCGAAAGTCCATGCTGGGCCAGATTACAGGCCGGGAGCTTGACCAGAGGTTGCCTGCAAGCCTCGCGGTCGCGACAATAGCGGCCATGAAGGGCGCAAGTATTGTTCGTGCCCATGATGTCAGGGAAACCATGGATGCCGTCGGGGTAGTGGCGGCCGTAAAGGAGTCTGGTTGATGGCCGGAAGAAAGTACTTTGGTACCGATGGTATTCGCGGCAAGGTGGGTGAGCCTCCGATTACACCCGAATTCATGCTGCATCTGGGTTGGGCTGCAGGGCAGGCATTCAAAAAAGCAGGCCAGCGTAACAGCGTGCTGATTGGCAAGGACACCCGTTTGTCCGGGTATATGTTCGAGTCAGCGCTGGAAGCCGGATTGTCCGCCGCCGGGGTGGATGTGAAGCTTCTGGGGCCCATGCCGACCCCGGCCATTGCCTACCTCACCCGCACCTTTCGCGCATCTGCGGGTATTGTTATCAGTGCGTCTCACAACCCGCACCACGATAATGGCATCAAGTTTTTTTCTGCCGACGGCACCAAGCTTGACGATGCACTGGAAGCCGAAATTGAACGTTGGCTGGACACGCCGATTAAAGTGTGTGATCCGGGTGAGCTCGGGAAGGCTTCCCGCGTGGAAGATGCCCCTGGCCGCTACGTAGAATTCTGCAAAAGTACTGTGCCGAACGAGTTTACGCTGGATGGCATGAACATTATCCTGGATTGTGCCCACGGTGCTACCTACCACGTTGCGCCAAAAGTATTCCGGGAGCTTGGGGCGAGGGTCTCTGTGATCGGGGGCGAGCCGGATGGGCTCAACATTAACCTGAACGTAGGCTCTACTCACCTTGACGCGCTGAAGCACGCGGTTGTCGAGAAAAGGGCCGATCTGGGTATCGCCTTTGACGGAGATGGAGACCGTGTGCTCATGGTTGATCGGGACGGCTCCGAGGTAGACGGTGATGAGCTGTTATACGTGATTGCGTCCCAGCGTTTTGCGGAAGACCGCCTCAAGGGGGGTGTGGTCGGAACCCTGATGACGAACCTGGGTGTTGAGCTGGCCCTCAGGGAGATGGGGATTTCCTTTGAGCGGGCTCAGGTCGGTGATCGCTACGTAATGGAGCGATTGCTGGCCAATAACTGGGTGTTGGGCGGGGAAGGCTCCGGCCATATGGTAATACGGGATTGCACAAGCACCGGGGACGGCATTGTCTCGGCGCTTCAGACTCTGCTTTCCATCGCCAAATCCGGTAAAACGCTCGCCGAGTTGCGTCGGGGCATGCGCAAGCTGCCTCAGACCATGATTAACGTGCGGGTAGACACGCGGTTTAATCCCTTTGACCGGGAAGATATAGTTTCTGCGGTTCAGAAAGCTGAAGCAGAACTCGGGGACTCTGGCCGGATTCTGTTGCGGGCCTCGGGAACAGAGTCATTGATCCGCGTCATGGCCGAGGGCCGGGACGCCGATGATATTCGCCGTGTCGCTGAAAAGCTGGCGCAGGTCGTGGAAAACTCAACGCCCTGATTTTGTTGGTTTGAAGCGGTTGTCTGTTTTGAGGGACTGCTGTATAGTGCGCCCTCCCTTGGATTCGGGGTCTGTTATGCGTCGCAGGATTGTGGCCGGGAACTGGAAAATGAACGGGTCGAAAGACCTTTCCGAAAAGCTGGTCGGCTATGTCCGGTCCGAGGCCGGTTCTCTTGATAAGCATGTGGAGGTTGTTATTATTCCTCCCGCAATTTACATCCAGGATGTTTTGAAGCAGGCCGGGGACCGCATTTCCGTTGGCGTCCAGAACGTAGGGCAGTGGCAATCGGGTGCCTACACCGGAGAAATCTCCTCCGGTATGGCCAGAGACGCAGGTTGCAGTTATGTGCTTGTCGGCCACTCGGAGCGGCGGCAGCTTTTTGGTGAGACAGATGATCTCGTTGCCCTGAAGGTGTCGAGCATTGTCGGGAATGGCCTGACTGCCATTGTTTGTGTTGGCGAAACGCTGGAAGAGCGCGAAGCGGGCAGGGCCGAGACCGTCGTGGCGGAACAGGTGCGGGCGGGGTTGGCTCCCTTGGCACAAGAGTCAGGCTCTCAGGGGCAGTGGCAGAACATTGTGGTTGCTTACGAGCCTGTCTGGGCCATAGGCACCGGTAAGACGGCCACCGCAGATGATGCCCAGGCCATGCACGCATCAATACGGGGTGTGCTGAAGAGCATGGGCGCACCGTCGGAAGAGATTTCACTGCTTTACGGCGGCAGCGTAAAAGCGGATAATGCAGCGGCTCTTTTTTCTGAGCCGGATATAGACGGTGGTCTTATCGGTGGGGCATCGCTGATTGCCGAGGATTTTGTTAGTATTTGCCGCTCGGTTCCGGCAGGTACCTAAAGTTAAAGGTTCGCGAGAGTCGTTATGGATTGGATGGAAACACTGGTAGTCGTTGTGCACGTGGTGATCGCGGTGGCGCTGGTGGGTCTGGTGCTGATCCAGCAGGGTAAGGGTGCGGATGCAGGTGCGGCCTTCGGTGGCGGTGCTTCGCAAACGGTATTCGGCAGCCAGGGCAGCGGCAGTTTTCTGACCCGTGTGACCACCTTGCTTGCAGTGGTGTTTTTTGTAACAAGTTTTTCACTGGCAGTGTTTGCCAAGCAGCGTGCTGAAGTAGCGGGCGACGCGGGAATCCCGGTTGTCAAAGAGTCCCGTCAGGCACCTGCAGAGAATGGCGAGGCTGACAAAAGTAATTCGCAGAGCGGGGAGCCTGATCTTCCCGAACTCGAGTAAGAAAGTTGCCCGGGTGGTGAAATTGGTAGACACGCTATCTTGAGGGGGTAGTAGCGAGAGCTGTGCCGGTTCGAGTCCGGCCCCGGGCACCAATTTCTATAACGGCTTGGAGTTTCCAGGCCGTTTTTGGTCAGTCCTTGACCAGTCCGTTTGGCGTCTTTATACTCCGGCGGATATTGGGACTCGATATGTTTTTTGTCGGGTTCCTGGCAGGCCAGGGTGTCTGTCGGTAGAAGGCTATAGGTTTTGCTTTCTGCAAGTTCTTGCAACAAAAAGCCCCCAGTTGTCGGGGCTTTTTGATTAAGGGCCCTGGCGCAACGGGCCCTGGTGCGTAAAAAGGGCTGATTAACAGCCCTTTTTTTGTTTTTGGGCCAGGTAAATTTCATAACGGAGACCGCCTAACTTGTCAGGCAAGCTTAAACAACTTGAAGAGATTCTGCGGCCCGTGGTGGAAGGCCTGGGTTACGAGTTCTGGGGTATTGAGTATCGCTCCCGGGGCCACCAGTCGCTTCTGCGGGTTTTTATCGACGATGTCGAAAACGGCATTGGCATCGACGACTGCGAGAAAGTCAGCCGTCAGATCAGTGGCGTGATGGATGTGGAAGATCCCATCCAGACAGAATATACGCTGGAAGTTTCGTCTCCGGGAATGGACCGCCCGTTGTTCCGGCCCGAACAATATCAGGCATTTGTGGGGCACAAGGTGCAAATCCGTTTGCGCATGGCGTTTGAAGGCCGACGCAGGTTTCAGGGGGTTATCAAGGGCGTGGAAGGTGACGATATTGTGGTGGTTGTTGACGACCACGAGTATCTGCTTCCTTTCGACAGCATCGAAAAAGCCCATATTATTCCGGTATTCGAGTGAGTTATTTGAATAATTCAATGGAAGCACAGTTTATTTTCAGGGCAGGGCAATCCAATGAGTAAAGAGATCTTGCTGGTGGTTGAATCCGTCTCGAACGAAAAAGGTGTCGAGAAGGAAGTGATTTTCGAAGCAATTGAGCTGGCACTCGCCACCGCTGCCAAAAAACGCTACGAAGATGAAGAGGCAGATGTACGCGTCTCAATAGATCGCCGCACCGGAGAGTATGAAACCTTCCGCCGCTGGCTGGTTGTGGACAACGACGCCGTTCCTGCACTGGGAACCGAGCTGACGCTGCAGGAGGCGGAAGAGATCGACCCAGCCCTCAAGCCCGGTGATATCTACGAAGAGAAGGCGGAATCCGTGGCTTTCGGTCGTATCGGAGCCCAGGCGGCAAAGCAGATCATTTTCCAGAAAGTTCGCGAAGCCGAACGCAGCAAGATCGTCGACAGTTATCGCGATCGTGTGGGTGAACTGGTTTCGGGCACCGTCAAGAAAGTGACCCGCGACAACGTGATCGTTGACCTAGGTAACAACGCCGAAGCGCTTCTGCCGAGGGAAAACCTGATTCCCCGTGAAACCTTTCGCATGGGCGACCGTGTTCGCTCCCTGCTGTTGGAAATCCGCACGGATCACCGTGGCCCGCAGCTGATTCTGAGCCGCTCTGCTCCCCAGATGCTGGTTGAGCTGTTCCGCATTGAAGTGCCGGAAATTGCCGAGGAACTGATCGAAATCCGCGGTGCCGCCCGGGATCCCGGCTCCCGCGCGAAGATCGCCGTCAAAACCAACGATCGCCGTATTGATCCGGTCGGTGCCTGTGTTGGCATGCGCGGGTCTCGTGTTCAGGCGGTTTCCAATGAGTTGGGCGGCGAACGCGTAGACATAGTGCTGTGGGACGATAACCCTGCGCAGCTGATTATCAACGCTATGGCGCCGGCAGAAGTGGCCTCCATCGTGATGGATGAAGATCGCCACACCATGGATGTTGCAGTTGCCGAAGACAATCTGGCACAGGCTATTGGTCGTAACGGGCAGAACGTTCGCCTGGCCACCGAGCTTACAGGCTGGACCCTGAACGTAATGACCGAGGAAGAGGCGGGAGAGCGCCAGGAGCAGGAGTACAATACGCTTGTTGAGCGTTTTACCACCCACCTTGATGTTGACGAAGAATTTGCTGGTGTACTGATTGATGAGGGCTTTACCTCCATAGAGGAAGTCGCCTATGTGCCCATGGAAGAGATGCTGGCGATTGAAGGTTTTGATGAAGACACTGTCACCGAGTTGCGACGCCGGGCAAAGGATGTCCTGTTGAATCAGGCATTGGCCAGCGAAGAAGCCCTTGATGGTGCCGAGCCCGCAGAAGATCTTCTGGGCATGGATGGAATGGATCGTAGCCTGGCGTTCAAACTCGCCGGCATGGGTGTGCGCACCATGGAAGACCTGGCTGAGCAGTCGGTTGACGACTTGCTCGATATCGAAGGTATGGATGAAGAGCGTGCAGGACAACTGATTATGGCCGCACGCGCCCCCTGGTTTGAAGACCAGGCTTAATTCGGGAGGAGACCAGTATGGCTGAAGTAACGGTAAAACAACTGGCCGATGATGTAGGCGCTCCCGTGGATCGTTTGCTGAAGCAGATCGTGGAGGCCGGCCTGAAAGCCCGCTCGGAAAACGATTCTGTGACCAGTGATGAGAAGCAGCAGTTGCTGGCCTATCTGAGAAAGAACCACGGTGAGGCAGGCGCTGAGCCGCGCAAGATAACCCTGAAGCGGAAAACCACCACCACGCTTAAAGCCGGTAAAGCCAAAACGGTGAATGTGGAAGTGCGTAAACGACGCACCTATGTGAAGCGCGCGGAACTTCAGCCAGAGCCTGAAGTAACACCGCCAGTGGCGGAAGAACTGCCGGAAGAGCCAAAGAAAGCAGAGCAACCGCACGCCGAAAAAACTGCGGATGTGACAGCCCCCAGGGCAGAAACAGCGGCTCCTGCTGATGCGGAGAAAGCGGAAACTCCGGTTGCTGAAGAATCGGTATCTGCCGGGAAGGTTGAGCCGGCCAAGGCGCCGGAACCCGAACCTGAGTCTGAGCCTGAGCCGGCTCCTGCTCCGGAAGATATGCCGATGCCACCGCCGGAAACTGACGGCAAGGATCGGAAGCCGAAGAAGAAAAAAGAGAAAGGTCGTGCACGCAGCGACGAATCTGAAGATGGCAAGCCCAAGAAGAAACAGGCGGGCCATCGCGGGCCACGTGGCCGAGCTGCGGACGAGCCTCTGGTGATCTCGGAAGACGATGAGGACACCACGCTGCGCAAACCACTGCGTGCGAAAAAGAAACCCAAAGAGAAGCGTCATGGCTTCGAGAGGCCGACCAAACCAATGGTCAGAGAAGTAGAAGTTCCTGAAGTTATAACCGTTGGTGATCTTGCCCAGCGGATGGCCGTCAAATCCGGTGATGTCATCAAAACCTTGATGGGCATGGGCGTGATGGCAACCATTAATCAGCCGCTGGATCAGGAGACGTCAACCCTGGTCGTTGAAGAGCTGGGCCATAAAGCCAAGCCAATCAGTGACGACGCCTTTGAGGAGGATGTACTCAGCGAATTCAAAGTGGAAGGCAAGGAAAAGACCAAGCGCGCTCCTGTTGTGAGTGTGATGGGTCACGTTGACCACGGCAAAACCTCGCTGCTGGACTACATCCGTCGCACCAAGGTTGCATCCGGCGAATCCGGTGGTATTACCCAGCACATTGGCGCCTACCACGTGGAAACCGATCACGGCATGATTTCCTTCCTGGATACTCCGGGCCACGCCGCATTTACCGCCATGCGTGCCCGTGGTGCCCAGTGCACGGATATCGTTATCCTGGTGGTTGCGTCCGATGACGGCGTTATGCCCCAGACCAAGGAAGCGGTGGAACATGCCCGCTCGGCAGGCGTGCCTATTGTTGTGGCCATCACCAAGATGGACAAGGAACAGGCAGACCCGGACCGCGTCAAGAATGAACTAGCAGCCATTGAAGTCATCCCGGAAGAGTGGGGCGGCGACGTGCAGTTCGTGCCAATCTCGGCTCACACCGGCGAAGGCATCGATGATCTGCTGGAAGCCGTGTTGCTGCAGGCCGAAATACTTGAGTTGCAAGCTTCACCCGATGCACCCGCCAGCGGTGTTGTGGTTGAATCGAGCCTTGAGCGTGGTCGCGGCTCTGTGGCCACGGTACTGGTGCAAAACGGTACCCTTCGTCAGGGCGAGATGGTTGTTGCGGGCTCCTTCTTCGGTAAGGTTCGCGCCATGACTGATGAAGCCGGCAAGCAGGTGAAGGAAGCTGGGCCGTCGATCCCGGTTGAAATCCTGGGCCTCAACGGCACCCCCGATGCAGGGGATGAGTTCTTTGCCGTGGCTGACGAACGCAAAGCCAAGGAACTGGCCGAGTTCCGCCATACCCGTGAGCGTGAACAGCGCCTGCAGCGTGCGCAAGCCGCCAAGCTCGAGAACCTGTTCGAGAACATGGGCAAAGATGAGGTTAAAACCCTCAACGTTGTCCTCAAAACGGACGTTCGCGGCTCGCTGGAAGCGATTACCAAGTCGCTGCAGGATTTGGGTAACGAGGAAGTCCAGGTCAAGATTGTGTCCTCTGGTGTAGGTGGTATCGCCGAGACCGACGTGAGCCTTGCCATGGCGACCAACGCCGTGATTTTCGGCTTCAACGTGCGTGCGGACACAGCAGCCAAGCGCCTGGTGGAGCAAGAAGGCCTGGACCTGCGCTACTACAGCATCATCTATAACCTGCTGGACGATGTGAAGGCAGCGTTAACGGGTATGCTGGCGCCGGAATTCCGTGAGGACATCGTAGGCATCGCCGATGTTCGCGACGTGTTCCGCTCACCGAAGTTCGGCCAGGTTGCCGGCTGCATGGTGACCGAGGGCACGGTATACCGGAACAAGCCTATCCGCGTACTGCGCGACAACGTGGTTATCTTTGAAGGCGAACTGGAATCCCTGCGTCGCTTCAAGGATGACGTGCCTGAGGTCCGTAACGGTATGGAATGTGGTATCGGCGTTAAAGGCTACGACGTGAAGGTCGGTGACCAGATCGAAGTCTTCGACCGTGTCAGAGTCGAGCGTAAACTCGAATCTACGGGGGCCTGATGCCTAGAGAGTTCAGTCGTATTGATCGCATTGGCGATCAGATGCAGCGTGAGCTTGCTCAACTGATTCAGCGTGAGGTCAAGGATCCGCGTGTTGGCATGGTGACGGTTAATGCAGTCAAGGTCAGCCGTGACCTTGGCTACGCCGACATCTATGTCTCACTGCTGTCAACCGAGGAACTCGACGCTGAGTCTCCCGAAGTCCGGGAGTCCATTGCGGTGCTGAACAAGGCATCCGGATTCCTCAGGGGGCAGGTGGGAAGAGCCATGAAGCTGCGGGTGATACCCCAGCTTCGGTTCCACTTTGATGCGCTTCAGGGCTACAGCCGCAGAATGGACAGACTGATCCGTGAGGCGGTCGGCGATAAGCCCGCCGTCAAGCAGAACGACGAAAACCCGGGCGATAGCCGGAAGGGCAATCAGGGCGATCCGGAGTCAGAGGCTTGAGCCGCAGACGCAAGGGCCGTGATGTTAACGGCATTCTGGTTATCGACAAACCCCAGGGTCTGACCTCCAATGGCGTACTGCAGCAGGTCAAGCGCCTTTATGGTGCTGCCAAGGCAGGCCACACCGGGGCGCTTGATCCGTTGGCAACCGGTGTGCTTCCCCTGTGTTTTGGTGAGGCCACCAAGTTCTCGCAGATGATGCTCGACAGCGACAAGGCCTACATAGCCACCGCACGCCTTGGCGAGCGTACTGAAACCGGTGACAGTGAGGGTGTCATAGTTGCCGCAAGGCCGGTTCCTGAAGGGCTTACGCCAGAAGTGCTCGAGCCGGTGCTCGATAAATTCCGCGGTGATATTCAGCAAGTACCCTCCATGTATTCCGCGCTTAAACATAATGGCCGCCCACTCTACGAATACGCTCGCGAGGGGATTGAAATAGAGCGTCCGGCGCGCCCGGTCACCATATACGAGCTCAGGCTTCTGGATGTGCGCGAGAACGAGATGGATATCGCGGTTAAGTGCACCAAGGGTACGTATATTCGCTCACTCGTTGAAGACATTGGCGAGGTTCTGGGTTGCGGTGCACATGTGATTGCCCTCAGGCGCACTCTGGCTGCCGGGTTTACCCTGGCGGATGTGCACACAGTGCCGGATCTCGAGGCGATGCGGGAACGTGGCGAAAGCCTGGACGGCCTGCTGGTAGCGCCGGATGCGGCCCTTTCGATGTTCCCCGGGCACCGTCTGTCGGGCCAGCCATTGGTGTCGATATTGAATGGGCAACCGGTTAGAATACCGGGTCGTGCTTACGAAGGTTTCGTGCGTATTTATGGCAACGAAGGGTTTGTAGGCCTTGCAGAAGCATTGCCGGCAGGCGAGGAAACCGAACTGGTGCCCCGTCGGCTGGTCAGTAACAGTGGTAAACGTTAAGTAAACCGCTGTGTAGCCGGGCTGTAGAGATGCGCGGTTCGGCCGGATTTAACAGCATCGCAAACATGAGGTGAGTTATGGCACTTTCTGCCAACGAAAAAGCACAGATCGTTAAAGATTATCAGCAAGCTGATGGTGATACCGGTTCTCCCGAAGTGCAGGTTGCACTGCTGAGCGCCAACATCAACAAGCTGCAGGATCACTTCAAGGCCAACAAGCAGGATCACCATTCCCGCCGTGGTCTGATCCGGATGGTAAACCAGCGTCGTAAACTGCTGGACTACCTCCGTCGGAAGAACGCTGACCGTTACCTGGAGCTGATCAAGCGCCTCGGGTTGCGTCGCTGATCTGGTCTTGCGACCTGGTGGCTGCGCCCGGCGTATAGCGGTCGTGGCCAGCAACCGGCGGGCTCCTGAAGCGTTCCGCCGGTTGTGTTTTTTTTATCACTGCATTGACTATTTCAGTGAACCTGGGATTGCCTGTCGCATTGGAAAGCCGAAATTGATAGCAGGTTGTTGAAAACCCGGGCGGTACGCAGTTCAAGCGTGTCCTATGCCTGGCCGGGGTTTTGCAACAGCCTGTTAGCTTTCAGACGGGACGACTTTCAGGATCACACATCAATCATTCTGAACAGATAACGCAGGAGTTCGTTGTGGATCTGCAACCGCGTAAAAAATCATTTGAAATGGGTGGCGAAACCGTCACTCTGGAAACGGGTCGTATTGCCCGTCAGGCCACCGGTTCCGTGCTGGTCACCATTGGTGATATTTCGGTTCTGGGCACCGTTGTGGGTGCCAAAGAGGCCAAGCCGGGCCAGCCTTTTTTCCCGCTGACCGTTAACTACTTTGAAAAGACCTATGCCGTGGGCAAAATCCCCGGTGGTTTCTTCAAGCGTGAAGGCCGTCCTTCCGAGAAAGAAACCCTGACATCCCGTCTGATCGACCGCCCGATCCGCCCGCTTTTCCCGAACGGCTACATGAACGAAACCCAGGTTATCTGTACGGTCATGTCGTCCAGCAAGAAGCAGGATCCGGATATCGCGGCCATGCTGGCGGCTTCCGCTGCTCTGGCAATCTCCGGAATTCCTTTTGACGGCCCCATCGGGGCATGTCGTGTTGGTTACACCAACGAAAGGGGCTACTTCGTAAACCCTAGCTTTGAAGAACTGGAAAGCTCCCTGCTGGATATGGTGGTCGCGGGTACCGACGAAGCAGTGCTGATGGTTGAATCTGAAGCCAAGGGCCTGACGGAAGACCAGATGCTCGGCGGTGTTCTTTTCGCCCATCAGGAAATGCAAGTGGCGGTAAATGCCATCAAAGAGTTTGCAGCCGAGAATGGCAAGCCGCGCTGGGATTGGCAGCCAGATCCGGAAAACACCGAATTGCTGGAGGCGATCAGATCCGAGTTTGCCGGTGCGATCGAAGAGGCTTACGGTATTCGCGACAAGATGGCCCGCTACGAGCGTCTGGGTGAAATCAAGGCAGCCGCTGTCGAAAAGCTGGCAGGCGAAGAGGAAGGTCAGCCTTCTGCCGATGATGTGAAAAAGTACTTTGGCAAGATCGAGAAGTCGGTTGTTCGCCAGCAGGTTATCGAAGGCAAGCCGCGTATTGACGGTCGTGACAACAAAACCGTACGCCCGATTGAAATTGAAGTGGGTATTCTGCCGAGTGTTCATGGTTCTGCCCTGTTCACCCGTGGCGAAACCCAGGCGATTGTTACCACTACGCTGGGTACCTCCCGCGACGTGCAGACCATCGATGCGCTGGAAGGCGAGCGCAAGGATCCGTTCCTGTTCCACTACAACTTCCCTCCGTATTCGGTAGGTGAAGCCGGCCGTGTGGGCACCCCTGGCCGTCGTGAAGTGGGCCATGGTCGCCTGGCCAAGCGTGGTGTTATGGCGGTTATGCCGACCATGGACGAGTTCCCGTACGCCATCCGTGCGGTTTCCGAGATCACGGAATCCAATGGCTCCAGCTCCATGGCCTCTGTGTGCGGCTCCAGCCTCGCACTGATGGACGCCGGCGTACCTCTGAAGGCGCCGGTCGCCGGTATTGCAATGGGCCTGGTCAAGGAAGGCGACAAGTTTGCGGTTCTTACCGACATTCTTGGCGATGAAGATCACCTGGGCGATATGGACTTCAAGGTTGCCGGTACCAAAGATGGTGTTACCGCCTTGCAGATGGACATCAAGATCCAGGGTATTACTGACGAGATCATGGAGATTGCTCTGCAACAAGCATACTCTGCGCGCCAGCACATTCTTGGTGAGATGAACAAGGTGATCTCCGAACCCCGTTCCGAACTTTCGGCACGCGCTCCGAGCATTACTGCGATCAAGATCAACCCTGAGAAGATCCGCGACGTTATCGGTAAGGGCGGTTCCATGATTCGCTCTATCTGTGATGAAACCGGCGCTTCGATTGATCTGGATGACGACGGCAATGTGAAGATCTACGCAGATAACCAGGAAGCGGCCCAGGCGGCGGTTAACCGGGTCAAGGAAATCACGGCGGAGATTGAAGTGGGTGCTATCTACAAGGGTCGTGTTGAGCGTATTGTAGACTTCGGTGCCTTTGTTAACATCCTGCCCGGCAAGGATGGTCTGGTGCACATTTCCCAGATCTCTGATCGCCGTATTGAGAACGTGACGGACGAGCTGAGCGAAGGTCAGGAAGTTCTGGTCAAGGTTCTGGATGTAGACAACCGTGGCCGTGTGAAGCTGTCCATGAAGGAAGTCAAGGAAGGCGAGCAGCCGACTGACTTTACTGACTGATAGTTAGTAGCTACAAAAACCCCGCCTTTCCTCTGGATTGGCGGGGTTTTTGTTTTCTGGCCTTTGGATTTAGAGGTGGCGTTCGTCGGGTGGGCCTTTTCAAAACACGCTGTGAATACTTCCCTGTACGCTTGGCTCCGCCATCCAAGGCTCCGCACAGTTTTGAAAAGGCCCACCCGACGAACCCTCGTACATCTCGGTGGCTTGCAGGAAAAGAAGGCCAGGAACATTGCGAAAGGCGTCTGGCTGGCCTTCAATTTCCCTCTAAAAATTCCAGTACCGCACTCTTGTAAGCTGGGATGATGAACGTCGCGGCATGGGGTGTGTCCGTCTGCAGGAATCGCTTTGGCTCATCGGCGGCTTCGTAGAGGTCTCGGCCGTGGTGGAAGGGGATGATGCCGTCGCGGACGCTGTGGATGATCATGACCGGCACAGGGCTGATGCTGGCAATATGGTCCACACCTTCGTATTCGTTCGGGATGCTCCAGCTCAGGGGTATCTGCAATGGCCAGGTGAGCCAGAAGTTGGCGAGTTTTTCTCTGGCTATGCCCCGGAAGCCGGAGAAGGTGCCGTCGAGTATGACGCCCTTGAGTTTCGGGGTTTCATTTCGCTGCACCCATTTGCTGGCGAGGTTCAGGCCCAGAGCGCCGCCCAGGCTTTGGCCCAGGAGGAAGATGGGCGTGTTCTCAACGTCAGGCCGGGTTGCCAGCCAGCGCAGGCCGGTTTCTGCGTCGTGGAGGGTGCCTTCTATGTCCGGGGCGCCGGTGGACTTGCCATAGCCGCGGTAGTCGATGGTGAAAATGTTGTAGCCCTCGGCAGGCAGCCAGGCGACGTTGAGCAGGTGGCTGCTGATGTTCTGGGCGTTGCCGTGGAGGAAGTACAGAGTGCCTTGGGCTTCGCCTTTTGCCGGTAGCCACCAGCCGTGGAGCGTTTCACCATCGGCGGTGTCGAGGTAGATGTTTTCGTACGCCAGGTTGAGGCGGTCCGGTGTAATGTAGGTGGTTTTGTCCGGATAGAAGAACAGGCCGCTACAGCCGCTTTGCAATGCCGCAGCAACTGCAAAAAGCCCGATCAGGAAGGGTGTTTTCAGCCTGTGTGCGTTCAGAAATAGATGTGAAGTCCGGCTTGCCATGTGCTCTGGTACCTGTCGTAGTGCTCTTCACGGGTGAATTCGGCAAACAGGCTGAATTCCCGGCCAAAATGCCAGTTGCCTTTGGCGTATAGCTGGTCCTGCCGATGCTGGCTGCTGACGATCCAGGCTTTGGTTTTGGTACCAGCCACCAGGCTGAAGCTGTCGTTCTGGTGCAGCAGGCCAATGTCGGCACCGGGGGCTGCATCGTAGCCCCGGCGCAGGTCGTCGTCGATTTCCAGATCCGCGGTGGCTATGGCGAAGGCCTGGGTGTGTTGGCCCAGGCGCCAGCTTCCCCCTGCGCCACCTTCAAGATAGGGCGTCAGAACCCGTTTGTTGCCGGTGTCGGTGCGGCGGCCACCAAAGCCTACCTGCCAGGACAAAGGCGAAAAGAACGCGTCCCTGGGACTCAGGGAGCGGATTTCCACACCGGTGATCTGCTCCAGCTGCAGTTCATCGTTATCAGTGTAATAGCGCGCATCCAGGCGTAAAAATTGGAGTTGCGCTCCGTTTCGGTAACCGGCGGGTGGGTCGAGAATATCGTGGTAGGCCGGACGGAAGGTCAGTTGGGTAAATTCGCGGTGGGCGAGCTGCCCCGCACTCAGGCTCACACGAAATGTGTCGTGGCCCTGGTCGTCGCGAACCTGCGGTTGTGGTGGTTTTTCAATTGGCGCAACGCCATCAATTTTACTGCGCTCCCGTAAAAGGCTGTGAGACAGCGGGGCGGCTATGTTCCGGGGCCAGCCATCGGCTTCACTCTTGTATCGTACGTAGTCGTAAGTGGCATCAAGCAAATGCGCCCGTTCCCTCTGGGGCAGGGCACGTATTTCTTTGCTGTCGGGCTCCACATAACCGTTGGCCATGGCGGCTGCAAGTGTCTGCTGGCGTTCGGACAGCGCTGACAGGCTGTAGGCCATGGCGGTGGCTGCCGAAGCCCGGTAATGCACAGCTTCTACCAGATTCCTGTCAACTACCCAACGCACAGTGTCAGAGGGTATGGCATGGGTGCTGACTTCATCCAGAAGATTTGTGCCGGGGCGGGCTACGTCGATTAGTGCCAGCAGGCGGTAGGCGCAGTTCTCATCAAAAAAGAAATAATCAAAATTCCGGTCCCGGATTTCCCAGGCGTGAGCCAGCATGACATCCACTTCCTGCTGGTTCAGGTTGAGTTTATATTCCCACAGGTCCCGATGTTCGATATCGGAGTAGAGGCGAATTTTTTCATAATAGGGCTGAACGGTTGTGATACCCGGGTATCCGCCAAAAATTCCCCTGTATGCAAACATCAGTTCGCTGTCGTGGGCCGCGGCATCGGCAGCGTATGAGATCGTGTTGGCCAGTAGCAGGTTGGTTTGCTCGTCTTCTTGCGGCGGGTCCAGTCTCAGGAATGTATGCCCAAACATGGATGACGGGCTGTTGAGATAGGAGGCAGCAAAAACCAGGGTAACGCTTTCTGTGTTAAGGGTTTCAGACCATTGCTGGTAAGCCGGGCAATTGGCAGGCTCCCGGGCCATGCCCAACCGGGCGCGCAGCCAGGCATCCCTCGCCGGAAAGCGGCACCGGGCATGATCATCGCCACCACCAGGCTGTTGTATGGCTTGGATTGTCGCCTCCAATTCTGCTTTCGGAGAGGTCTTGCCCGCGTCGCTCAGGAAAAAATCAGGGTCGTCAGCCTGGCTGGTATACCCGCCAATTCGTCCCGGCTGGTAGTGCACAAGTGTCAGCCAGGCCGGGTCCAGATGCAGTGGCCTGTCTTCTGCTTGCGTTTGAGCCTGCAGCGGTAAGCTGATTATGAGCCAGAGCACAGCTGGCCCAATGCGACGCATATTGCCCATGGGTAAATACGGGTTCCGTTTGGATCAGAAAGGGTCGGGCGGGGGAAGCGCGCCATCCTTGGCGCTTTTGCATCCCTGCAGTTCAGCTATCAGGCCGCGACGTATTTACTCAGCGACTCGTTCTTTTCCAGTAGCGCAACGATGGCATCTACTGCTTCACCAGACGTAGTGTCAGAGTTCGGGAAAATGACTGCGAAGTTATCCTGCAGAAGTTGACGGAAAGCACCACGGTCTGCTTCTTCCACGCCCAGAAGAACCGCAAGGGTTTCCAGGTTTTCGCCATTACCACGAGACATATCGCGAGCAACCTTATCGATGTTGCTGTCCATGTACATGGCCATTGACTGAACAGACTCATTGGTCTGGCAGCCAAGGGTACCGGTGGTCATGCCAAATGTCTGGTTACCGAACGTAGCGTTGGTTGTCGCAGCCAGTACGTGGGGAGCAATGCCGGACTGTCCCTTCCAGATCATGGCGCCAACGCCGCAGCCTGGCTGGGCAAATGCCATGGAAGAAGCACCCAGAAGAATTGCACCTGCGATCAGTTTTTTCATTGTCCACTCCTTTGTCTATTTATACAGTCGTCGCAAATTCCACAGAGCCCGCTCTGCTGCCGGCTGTGTGGACACGGCCCTGACGGGTTCCTGTGAGAACAGGCGTAAAGACCGTTGCCATGAGTATAGTGCAGATTTGCTAATAGCAAGTCTTTACTTCTGTGACTACCTGATTTTAACAGACTATTTGGCCTCTCCGGCAAAATACGCTGTAGCCCGCGGGCGTAAAAAAACCGGAGCAGGCTCCCGGTTTTGCTGTTGGGTAAACGTACATTCAGCCGCCCAGATAGGCGTTTTGCACATCCGGATTTTCGAGCAGGTTCTTGCCCGTGTCGTGCAGGCGAATCTTTCCGGTTTCCAGCACGTAGCCACGATCGGCTAGATTCAGCGCCTGATGGGCGTTTTGCTCCACCAGGAACACGGTAATTCCCTCGTCCCGCAGCTGCCCTATGATCTCGAAGATCTGCTTGATAACCAGTGGCGCCAGCCCAAGTGAAGGCTCGTCCAGAATCATCATGTTGGGCCGGCTCATCAGGGCACGCCCGATAGCCAGCATCTGCTGCTCACCGCCGGACATGGTGCCTGCCCGTTGGTTTTCCCGCTCTTTCAGACGCGGAAAAAGCTCATACACATGAGCCTGGCTTTTGCGAATTTCCGATTTGGTGTTGAAGAAGCCGCCCATGTGCAGGTTTTCTTCAACGGTCAGTCCGGAAAATATTCTCCGGCCTTCCGGCACTATGGCAAGCCCTGAGCGCATGATCTGTGCTGTAGGCTCATGGGTGATGTCGCGGCCTTGCAGGATGATACGCCCGGAGCTGGCCTGCGGTGTTCCGCAAACGGTCATCAGCAGGGTGGTTTTGCCGGCTCCGTTGGCGCCGATCAGTGACACGATTTCACCGCGATTCACTTCAACAGAAACCCCGTGCAGGGCCTCGATTTTTCCGTAATGGGTGTGGACGTTTTCCAGTACAAGCATGCTCATGTTCAGGCCTCGCCCAGGTAAGCTTTGATCACGTCGTCGTTCCGGCGGATTTCTTCCGGTGTGCCACTGGCCAGGGGTTTGCCCTGGTTGATGACGTTGATCCGGTCTGAAATGTCCATTACCAGGCTCATGTCGTGCTCAATCAGCACCACGGAAACGTTGTAGTCCTCTTTCAGGCTGATAATCAGCTGATTGAGTTCTTTGGTTTCCGCCGGGTTGAGACCGGCCGCCGGCTCGTCGAGCATCAGCAGTTTGGGCTCTGTGACCATGCAGCGGGCTATCTCGAGCCGTCGCTGCTGGCCGTAGGCCAGGTTGCCCGCATCACGGTTGGCGAGTTCCAGGAGGCCGACACGTTCCAGCCAATACGCAGCACGGTCCAGCGCTTTCTGCTCCCGTTGCCGGTAGTTGGGCGTACCCAGCAGGCCGGATATCATGTTGGTGTTGAGATGCCGGTGCTGGGCTACGAGCAGGTTTTCCACAACGGTCATCTGGGTGAACAGGCGAACGTGTTGAAAGGTTCTCACCATACCCATGCGGGAAATCTTGTAGTCCGGCTTGCCCTGAACCTCTCTGCCTTCAAAGAGAATCTTGCCGCCAGTGGGTTTGTAAAAGCCACTCATACAGTTGAATACGGTGGTTTTGCCAGCACCGTTGGGACCGATGATGGAAACGATTTCCCGCTCCTGAACGTCCAGTGACACCTGGTCTACTGCCAGCAGGCCGCCAAAGCGCATGGACAGCTTCTGTACTTCAAGCATTGTCTGTCACTCCTGCCTGTTCAGTTTTATGTGTATTCGGCGCATGGGCAGCAAGCCCTGGGGTCGCCACACCATCATTAGCACCATGGCAGCACCGAAAATCAGCATGCGGTATTCGGAGAACTCCCGCGCCAGTTCCGGCAGGATGGTTACCGCGATAGCAGCGAGTATCACGCCAAGCTGGGAGCCCATGCCCCCCAGAACCACAATGGCCAGGATGATGGCGGATTCCAGGAATACAAAAGATTCCGGGCTGATAAAGCCCTGCTTGGAGGCAAAGACAGTCCCCGCAAAGCCGGCGAAAAAAGCGCCAATAGTAAAGGCGGAGAGTTTCACTGCAGTACGGCTGAGGCCGAGGGAGCGGGCTGCAATTTCATCCTCACGCAGGGCTTCCCAGGCGCGGCCTACGGGCATTCGCATGAAGCGGCGAATAATCAGTGCCGTGATAACGGCAAGCACCAGGGCAATCAGGTACAGGAAGATGATTTTGTGCTCACTGGCGTAGGCAATGCCAAAGGTCTCGTGGAAAGACGTATTGCCTTCCTCCTTGACGCGGCGGCCAAATTCCATGCCGAACAACGTGGGGTCGGGTATGCCGCCGATGCCATTGGGGCCGCCGGTCAGGGTTGTCCAGTTGTTGAGAAGAATGCGGATAATCTCGCCAAAACCGAGGGTAACGATTGCCAGATAATCCCCCCTCAGTCGCAATACCGGAAAGCCCAGAATCATGCCGGTCAGCCCCGCCAGCAGCGCACCGATGGGCAGGGCCATCCAGAACGAGATGCCTGTGTACTGGGAGAGCAGGGCAAAGGTATAGGCGCCAACGGCGTAGAAGGCCACGTACCCCAGGTCCAGAAGACCGGCCAGGCCAACCACAACGTTGAGACCCAGTGCCAGCATGATGTAGATCAGCACCAGAGTGGCCAGATCCACGGAACCCCGCGACACAAGAAATGGCCAGAACAGTGCAAATATCACTATGCCGGTCAGTATCCAGGACTCCAGCTTGACCCGTTTGGATTGCTCCATGGGCTCTCTGCCGGCCAGTGGGTTGAGATTGGGCAGTTTGCCCAACACACCCATAAACGAATCACGGAAGATCTGGAACACAAATACCACAACGGCGGCCAGAACAATGGCCACGTAGGTTGAGGTTTTGGCTCCGGTGAGTGTGATATTGATACCTTTGGCTTCCAGATTGAGGCCAAGGATCGGGAACGAAATAATCAGCGTGACAATCGCGCAGAACAACGCGTGTCGCAGGTTGTTAGCTGCCATCAGATTTTCTCAACCTCCGGTTTGCCCAGTAGCCCCGTGGGTTTGAACAGCAAAATAAGAATCAGCAGGCCGAAGGATACGACGTCCTTATACTCACCACTGAGGTAACCCGACGTCAGACTTTCAGATACGCCGAGAATCAGGCCGCCGAGCATGGCACCGGGAATGCTGCCGATACCGCCGAGCACGGCTGCGGTGAAGGCTTTCAGCCCGGCAATAAAGCCGAACAGAGGGTCTACCGAACCGTAATACATACCCAGCAACAGGCCCGCCACGGCTGCCAGCGCGGCACCTATTACAAAAGTGGCTGAAATAATACGGTTGGTGTCGATGCCCAGCAGGCTGGCCATACCCAGATCCTGCGAGACTGCCCGGCAGGCGCGGCCGGTGCGGGAGCGGGAAATGAACAGCGACAGCGCGATCATGCAGATCAGGGTGGTGATAAAAATGGTGATCTGTATGTACGACAGTGACATCTGGAACGCACCGTCAGCGCTGAAATTGAACCCGCCCTCAATAAGTGCCGGAAAGCCCACATTGCGGGAACCCTGGGCCAGGTGCACATAGTTCTGCAGGAAGATGGACATACCGATGGCGGAGATCAGCGGGATCAGGCGGTGCCGGCCACGCACAGGCCGGTAGGCAACCCGTTCCACCGCCCAGCCCATGGAGCTGGAAACAATCATGGCGCACACGAGCGCAACGATGAGGATGAGCGGAAGCCAGGCCAGGCCGAGAGCGGTCAGGCCGGTTATGGCAATAAGCGCGGTATAGGCGCCAATCATGTAGATCTCACCATGGGCAAAGTTGATCATGCCAATGATGCCGTAAACCATCGTGTATCCGATGGCGATCAGGGCATAGGCGCTCCCGATCGTTAGCCCGTTAATGAGCTGTTGAGAGAAGTAAAGGAGGTCTTGCATTGTTATTTGACTCCGGAGACCTGCTCCCTCCGCTGCTTCACTCCGGGCACAGGGTAATTGCGCCAGGTGTGAGACAGAATCAGCAGGAGCCTAGAAAAACACCTTCTCCCGGATCGCGGTGAGAAGGTGTTCTCATGATTACCGTTAATTAACGATTTGGCTTAGTTTACCGGAGTTTTGCTGCCATCTGAATGCCATTCGTACACAACAAACTCGAATGACTTCATGTCGCCAGCTTTGTCATATTCCACTGTGCCGATCGGCGTTTCAAAGGTGCCGCTGCGCAGAGCTGCGGCAACATCGAACGGGTCCTTGGACTCTGCAGCTTCAATGCCGTCTGCAATCAGCTGCACGGCAGCGTATGAGGTCAGTACGAATGGGCCGGAGGGATCTTCATTTTTGGCTTCGAACGCTTTTACCAGCTCCTGGTTTTCCGCTTTCTCGTCAAAGCTCGGGGGCAGGGTCACCAGAAGCCCTTCGGCTGCTTCACCGGCAATGGTGTTGATATCCTTGTTACCAACGCCTTCAGGGCCCATGAACTTCGCATCCAGATCAGCCTGGCGTGCCTGGCGCAGAATCAGGCCCAGTTCAGGGTGGTAGCCGCCAAAGTACACATAATCCACATCGGCCTGCTTGAGCTTGGTGACCAGGGAGGAGAAGTCCTTGTCGCCCGCGGTAACACCCTCAAACATGGCAATTTCAACGCCTTTGTTTTTCAGTGTGTCGCGCACAGCCGTGGCGATACCCTCACCGTACTGTTGCTTGTCGTGCACAATTGCAACCCGTTCCGGATTCTGGCTCGCAATATAGTTGCCGGCAACCGGGCCCTGCATGCTGTCCAGACCGATGGTCCGGAATACCAGCTCATAACCGCGCTCGGTAATCTCCGGGCTGGTTGATGCAGGCGTGATCATGAGCACGCCTTCGTCCTCATAAATGTCTGAGGCAGGCTGGGTTGAACTGGAACAAAGGTGACCCACAACAAACCGGACGCCATCATTTACCAGGCGGTTTGCCACGGTTACGGCCTGCTTCGGGTCGCACACGTCATCGTATTCCACGGCAACCAGCTTCTCGCCCATTACGCCGCCTTTGGAGTTGATTTGCTCGATGGCCATGCGGGCGCCAGAGAACTGCATGTCGCCGTACTGGGCAACCGGGCCGGTTACCGGGCCGGCAATACCAATCTGGATCTCGGCGGCAGCATGGCCTGCGCCCATAAGTGCAACGGAGGCGCTAACAGCGGTTACAAGTTTCTTTATTGAAGTTGTCATTGTGTCTGTCCTGTTTGGTTCAGGGTTATTCTTGTGTTCTCAGATAGTTAAACAAACACTACACACCCTGTCTTGTCAAGCGGACTCAGGGTTAGTTTGTTTATTTAACAATTATAGCCCGGACAGCAGGGGAAAACCGCGACGCCTGTCCTATTGCATTCAGGAGCGCAAAGACCTCTAATACTTAGTGGTGTAAATAAATTGCGCAAAGCCTTGTTGGAGCAGTAACACATTGAATAACTACGAGCATGTTCTGGTAGCACTCAGGCGTGTTATCCGGGCAACGGATCTTCATTCAAAGCGACTCAGCAAGAATGCGGGGCTTACTGGCCCGCAGCTTCTGATTATGCGAACCATCCGGGATCTGGGTGAGGTAACCATCGGTACCATTGCCGACAACGTGAGCCTCAGCCAGGCGACCGTCACAACCATTCTGGACCGGCTGGAACACCGGCAGCTGGTTTACCGTGTGCGCAACACCCGGGACAAACGAAAAGTCCATGCACATCTGACCGAGAGCGGTGCAGATATCCTTGCCCGGGCTCCGAACCCCTTGCAGGAAGATTTCATCAAAAAATTCCAGAGCCTTCACGAGTGGGAGCAGAACATGATCCTGGCCTCCCTCCAGCGGGTTGCCAACATGATGGATGCCGACGACATTGACGCCTCGCCGGTGCTGGATGTAGGGCCGGTCCTGAAGGATGATGGCTGGAAGGAAAGGGCCTGAGCCTTATCCTTCCAGGGGGTTGGTCCGGTTGCTTCAGTGCACGGATGAACCTGTTTTCGGCTTGTTGCCAAAGCACACCTGAAACACATCGTTGTAATGCCGGGCAAAATTCACCGTCAGCCCCTCCCGCAGATAATCCGGCAGTTCGTCGTAATCGCCACGGTTTGCTTCCGGCAGAATCAGGTTACTGATTTTCTGCCGGCGGGCCGCGATGACTTTTTCGCGAATGCCGCCAACGGGCAGCACCTGGCCTGTGAGCGTCAGCTCCCCGGTCATCGCTGTATTTTGCTGGGGCGCCTCCTTGCGGGCAATGGAAAGCAGCGCTGTCGCCATGGTAACGCCTGCGCTGGGGCCGTCTTTCGGCGTTGCACCTTCGGGTACGTGAAGGTGTACGAATGATTTATCGAAAAAGCCGGGATCCCCTTTGAACCGTTTCAGGTTTGAGGAAATATAACTGTAGGCAATTTCTGCCGACTCTTTCATTACATCGCCAAGCTGGCCGGTCAGTTTGAAGCCGCGCTGACTGCTGTGTACCCGTGTGGCTTCGATGCTCAGAGTGGCGCCGCCCATGGCCGTCCAGGCCAGGCCGGTTACCACGCCCACACCCTTGAGGGCTTTCTCTTTCCGGAAAGCCGGCTGGCCCAGGTATTCCGGCAAATCGGCCACGCCTACCTTCACCGGCTTGTCGGGGGCTTCCAGCAGTTTTACGATGGCCTTACGCATCACTTTGTGCAGCATCTTTTCCAGATTCCGCACGCCTGCTTCCCGGGCATAGCCTTCGATAATCTGGCGAATGGCGGCATCGGTAATGTTGAATTGCTTTTTCAGCAACCCTGCGCGCTTCAGCAGCCTGGGCAACAGATGATTCTTGGCAATGGCCAGTTTCTCTTCGGCGATATAACCAGACAACCGTATAACATCCATCCGGTCCAGCAAAGGCCGGGGAATGGTGTCAAGCTGGTTGGCCGTGCAGATGAACAGCACTTTGGACAAATCCATGCGCACATCCAGGTAGTGGTCCAGAAACTCCTTGTTCTGTTCCGGGTCCAGGGTTTCCAGCAGCGCCGAGGCGGGATCGCCCTGGTAAGAGGCGCCGATCTTGTCGATTTCATCCAGCATGATCACCGGGTTAGCAACCTTCGTGTCTTTCAGCGCCTGCACAAACTTGCCGGGCATGGCTCCAATGTAAGTGCGCCGGTGGCCCTTGATTTCTGCCTCATCACGCATGCCGCCCACACTGAACCGGTAGAATTTGCGCCCGAGTGCGTCTGCTACCGAATGGCCGATTGAGGTTTTGCCCACTCCCGGCGGACCTACGAGCAGGAGGATTGAACCACTGACTTCACCTTTAAAGGTGCCTTCCGCGAGAAACTCGATGATCCTGTCTTTGACATCTTCAAGGCCGTCGTGATCACGGTCAAGAATTGCGCGGGCTTTGGCCAGGTCAAACTTATCCTCCGAGTGCTGGCCCCAGGGAACCTGCGTCAGCCAGTCCAGGTAATTGCGGGTAACGCCATACTCCGGCGAACCGGATTCCAGAACCTGCAGCTTTTGCAGCTCATCTTCAAAGCGCTCCTGCACCGCTTCGGGAGGATCCAGTTCCGCCATCCGCGCTTCAAACCGTTCCGCCTCTGCCGTTTTATCGTCTTTTGATATGCCCAGTTCGCGCTGGATGACTTTGAGCTGTTCTTTCAGGAAGAAGTCCCTCTGGTGCTTCTGCACCTTCTCGTTCACCTCTTCGCTGATTTCAGTTTGCAATCGCGCAACTTCCAGTTCTTTGCGCATCAGCAACAACACTTTTTCCATGCGCCGGAGCAGGGGAACTGTATCCAGCACGCTCTGGAGTTCCGAACCCGGTGCACTGGTCATGGAGGCACCGAAATCTGTCAGCGGAGAGCTGTCTTCCGGGCCGAAACGCGAGAGATACTGTTTTACCTCCTCGCCGTACAGAGGATTGGTGCGTAGCAGTTCCTTGATGGCGCTGATAATCGCAAGAGTGTACGCCTTGGTTTCATCCGCATCTTCCTCGGGTTCCCGGGGGTATTCCACTTCAACCAGATACGGTGGCTTGCGGCGCAGCCATTGCACTATCCGGAAGCGTTGCAGGCCCTGGGCAATAAACTGCACATGGTTGTCCTTGTTCTGGGCATGATGCACGCGCACGGCGCAGCCCACCGTTGCCAGCTCATCACTCTGGGGAATGTGCTGCCCGGGCTCGTGGTCATCAACAAAGCAGATACCGAGCATTTTGTGATCGGTTTCGCCCACACGCTTGAGTGTTTCCTGCCAGGGGTTCTGATTCACCATGACAGGCTGTACCTGGGCGGGGAAAAATGGCCGGTTTGAAACAGGCAGTACATATATGCGCTTGGGCAGTGACTGCTGAGGCAAAGCCAGGTCTTTACTGTGCTCGTTCTTGCCGATGTATTCGGTTACGTCTTCCTCGAATTCTTCCAGAGAGTCTATTTCGTTATCGTGATTCATGCCGTACCTGTGTCGATAAGAGGAGTGTATACAGCCTAAGTTGAGCCGGAAGTCATATTTTCAAGCATGGGAACTACCTATGTCTTGAACCGGCGCTCTTGAATTCCACCCTGACGGGCCCCAATTAACGTTCAACCAATAACGAACATTTCAGGTGCCCGACATGAGCAGTTCTCCCCATATATTTGAAGCCACGATGGAAAACTTCCAGCAGGAGGTGATGGAAGCCTCTGCCTCCACGCCCGTACTTGTGGATGTGTGGGCGGAATGGTGCGCACCCTGCAAGCAGCTTATGCCCGTGCTGGAAAAACTGGCGAACGAATATCAGGGGGCCTTTCGGCTTGCCAAGGTGAATGCCGATGAGCAGGAGCAACTCACAGCCAGCCTGGGTGTGCGCAGCCTGCCAACCGTTATTCTTGTGAAGGATGGCCAGGCGGTTGACGGATTTAACGGCGCCCTGCCCGAGAGCGAAATTCGCAAGGTGCTGGAGAAACACGTGGAGCTTCCTGAGGAGCCCCCATACGAAAAAGCCCACCGGATATGGGAAGAGGGCGATATCGAGGGCGCGATGGAAATCCTCTCGGAACTGAACCGGAAAGACCCGGAAAACCTCAAGGTACTGATTGACCTCGCCCAATTGAAGGCCGAAACCGGCGATCTGGAAACTGCCGAACAGGTTCTGGAAAGCCTGCCACCCGAGGAAAAACTGCAGCATCAGGCCAAACAGCTCGCAGCCCGAATAAAATTCCTGAAGCAGTCTGCCGAACTACCGCCGGAGAAAGACCTGCAAATGGCGCTGGAGCAGGATCCGAAAGACCCCAATGCCCTGCATTTGCTGGCACTCCATAAGGTGCTTCAGGAAGACAACGCCGCCGCCATGGAATTACTGATCCGGCTTATGCAGGTAGACAGCAAATACAAGGACGAGGTGGCAAAAACTACCCTGGTGGAGCTGTTTGAGAAGCTGGGGAATAACAATCCGGATGTGCGGACTTATCGGCGTAAGCTTTATACGTTGATGCATTGATCCGGCCCGCGCGGCCGTGGCCTGGCTCAAAATTCTGGAGAAGGTTGGGCCGGCGCTTGGCCGGCCAGGTCACAATCACGAATAAGATTGACTCAAACCACGAAGTGCTGGAGTGGCTGGAGGTTGGTTTCAGGCTTCGTCGCCAGCATGCTCGTCAGAGTCAGCCTCTTCTTCGGCGCCCTCGTCCTCATCTTCATCCGGAGCTTTCTCGTCAGAATCAGCTTTTTCTCCAACGCGTTCATCACCGTTGGTGTCTTCCACAGCTTCGCCGCCGTGTTCGTCTTGGGCTACAGCAACGCCACCGAATGACAGAGCGGCAAGCAGGAACATCAGGGCAATAAAAGAGTGAAATGTTTTCATACTGTTTCTCCTGTTGGGGGCAGTACGTGTTACTTATACTCGCCTTAATACCTACGAGCAATGTCCTACTATGGATGTTCGGGGTTCTGATTTCTTGATCGAAACGGCTCTGTCAGCCAGGTGCTGAAAGACAGATAATCCTCTCGGCCCTCGGCAAGACCCAGGTGAGTCATTTCCTGTTCGTCTGGTTCGGCGTAAGTGCCAAAAAGACGGTCCCAGACGATAAAGATGGTGGCAAAGTTGGCATCGCCTGTTCGGCGGGACACCGTATGGTGGCTGGTATGGAACCGGGGCGTAACAATAAAGCGCCGCAGTCTGCGCTCCCAGCGCTCGGGCAGATCAATGTTGGAGTGATGGAACTGGCTCGCCAGGCTTACAGCCGCTTCGAACGCCATAAAGCCGACCAGAGATGGCCCCCAAAGCGCGATCCAGCCCAGCTTCACGAAAAAAGAAATGAACAGCTCACCCGGATGAAATCTCAGTGCTGTGGTGATATCGACGTGTGTGTCCACATGGTGAACCTTGTGGAACCGCCAGAGCAGGCCCAGGCGGTGATTAAACCGGTGCCACCAGTAGTCAAGCATGTCCAGTACGATAATGGTTGCGAGGATGCCGCCAAGGCCGCTGTACCCGAGCATCGGGGCCAAACCCCATCCCTGTTCCACCACAAGCTCTGTCCAGTAGAGAAACGGTGCGAGAATCACCAGCTTGAGAAGCACCGTGTTAAAAATGGCCATGGCCATATGGGTTCGCAGGCGTTTCCCCCGCGGTTCCTGCCAGGGGCGGGCCGCAAACAGGGTTTCTGCGCCGTAGAGCAGAGCGAAACCAAGGAGGAAGATAGCAAGTTTTACGTCGTCCATGGTCTCATGCCCGCCTAACGCAGAAGGTTGATTCGGTCATTCACGAAATTGTATCTCGGCTGCTGCACCCATTGGTTGTCTGATCGCGCGGGGAGCTTATGAACATTTTCTTCGTAGACGACCAGCTCGCCATTCAGCTCCTGCAGCCAGAAATCGAGATCGTAGGTTTTATCCGGGTCGTTGATCTCGGCAAAGTTGGTGCAGGCAAAATAGAACTGGCCATCAATCACACGCACCGGGTCGTGAATCATCTGAAACCGCAACTGCAGATTCTGGCTGGTGCGTGGGTCGGTAATTTCGAACACGCCGGGGTTACCCAGCTCCGTGCGCTTGCGGATGTGCTCGCGCATGGCAGCTTTGATCTCGCTGGATGAAAAGCGTTTGTTGCCTGGGGCTTTGTCTGTGGATTTCGATGGGGCAAGGGTCTCCGGCTCATCACTGATCCGGGCATTGGTTTGATTTTTCAGGCTGGTGGTCTCGCCCGTGTCACCGCCACAACGGGCAAGGGCGAGAACCAGAATGACAGGCAACGCAATCCAGGCTTTGCGGGTGAGCCATGTCCATCCGGAGGCTTGCATAGCGCACTTCCTCAGCTGTGTTTGTAGAGGGCTTCGTTATCATTATAGCTTACGCAGCATGTAGCGATTCGGATGGTGCTCGCAAGCGCCTGCTTCCCACCTGCCTCTGGAAGCAAGCGCTGTATGGCCAGGTCACGGCCTGGGCAATCAG
>JACDJA010000437.1_pt1 | contig 48715 bp, 47 predicted proteins | sample 7449241 | NCBI WGS metagenome assembly JACDJA01 (sample SAMN14253289, study PRJNA609438) | sludge metagenome | isolation source: initial anaerobic sludge | collected 2018-12-20 | reverse complement strand
GGAAGGCAGGTGCTGGAAGACAGTGCTGGAAGGCAGGTGCTGCGGCGAGTGGGCCGCGCCGGAGTTCAACCGCACCACGGCGGAGGTCACGACCGGCGCGCGGGCAGGTGGGCCGGGTTCGCTTCGAAACGCCAGTGCCCGGCGCCAGTGGAAATCGTCGAATGGATCGAGGCTCCTGGTTCGCCCCGCCCGACGATCGCGCAACGAAGCGAAGCCGATGGACGCCGCCTCGGTGCGCACGCGGGGCGGCCGTCGTGACCGGTCGCCATGCCGAGCCTTGGCGATGCCGCGACGGGGGCGAACATGCCTACGGGTCGCCGTGTCTGCGGCTCGGCGCACCACAGGCCCCGCGCTTCGTCATGGTCGCTGCAACCGGAGGCAGCTGCCCGAATGCTGCGCTCGTGCGCGGCGACTGCCGGTTGCCCTTCGTGAACGCCGATGCACGGTCGACGCAGTCGCCGCCATGCAGGCAGCGTCGTGCGGGAAGGGTCGTGCGGTCTTTCGCGCGCGATGAAGGCGGCGGAGGAAACGCGGAATGGGCGGGATTGCCCATTCCTCACAGCGGCGAGTCGACGCGACGTCAGGTCCGCTTTTCCTGCATCGGGCAGGTATTCATGCCGAGCAGTCCGTAGAGCGGGCAGCGACCCGCGAGTCCGGTAAGCAGCGGGATCACGCCGATCCAGCCCCACAGGCCGATCGTTCCCATCAGCGTCATGATGATCAGCGCCGCGCCGACGACGACGCGAAGAATACGGTCCCAGGACCCCACGTTTCGGTTCATCGAAGTCTCTCCATTGGCGATGAGGTGCCGAACATTCTGGGCGCATGCGCGAGCGGGACGTTGCGCGCGATCAAGGGCGGGGCGGTGGACTCGGAGGGGGCGGGTTCCACGTGGAACGCGTCGGAGCGCGCGCCTGCGCCGCGCGGCGAGGCCATCCAATCGTCGCTTCCGCGGGTTTCACGTGAAACGTTTGCCGCAGCGCCTCGCCTTTCCGCGTCGCCCCGCGCAACCTCGCCGCCCTATAATCACGTCCTCGCCTGCGCACCCTTTGCCGCTGCCCCGAAACGTTCGCATCCGACTGTCGCCGTGCATCCCATCGACTACCCGCAGGACTTCGACGTCATCGTCGTCGGCGGCGGGCATGCGGGCACCGAGGCCGCACTTGCCGCGGCACGAATGGGTGTCCGGACGCTGCTGCTGACCCACAGCATCGAGACGCTCGGCCAGATGTCGTGCAATCCGTCGATCGGCGGAATCGGCAAGGGGCACCTGGTCAAGGAGATCGACGCATTGGGCGGTGCGATGGCGGCCGCGAGCGACGAAGCCGGAATCCAGTTCCGGATTCTCAATCGCAGCAAGGGCCCTGCAGTGCGCGCGACGCGTGCGCAGGCCGATCGCGTTCTCTATCGGCAGGCGATCCGCTCCCGACTGGAGCGTCAGCCGAATCTGCGACTGTTCCAGCAGGCGGTCGACGACCTCATGCTCGACGGGGACCGCGTCGCCGGCGTGGTGACGCAGCTTGGTGTGCGTTTCCGGGCTCGTACGGTGGTCCTGACCGCCGGCACCTTCCTCAACGGGCTCGTGCACGTCGGGCTTTCGAACTATTCGGCGGGACGTGCCGGCGACCCGCCGGCGGTTTCGCTCGCGCAGCGGCTGAAGGAGCTGCGCCTCCCGCAGGGGCGGTTGAAGACGGGCACGCCGCCGCGGATCGACGGGCGAACGATCGATTTCTCGCGTTGCGAAGAGCAACCCGGTGATCTCGATCCGGTGCCGGTGTTCTCCTTCCTCGGACGGCCCGAACAGCACCCGCCGCAGCTGGCCTGCTGGATCACGCATACGAACGAGCGCACGCACGAGATCATTCGCAGCGGACTGGGCCGCAGCCCCCTCTATACCGGCGTGATCGACGGCATCGGCCCGCGCTACTGTCCGTCGATCGAGGACAAGATCCAGCGCTTCAGCGGCAAGACCTCGCACCAGATCTTTCTCGAACCCGAGGGCCTCGAGACCGCCGAGTTCTACCCGAACGGCATTTCGACGAGTCTGCCGTTCGACGTTCAACTCGAACTCGTGCGCTCGATCGATGGACTGGAGAACGCACATCTGCTGCGGCCGGGCTACGCCATCGAGTATGACTACTTCGATCCGCGTGCGTTGCGGCGTTCGCTGGAAACCCGCGCGATCGGCGGACTCTTCTTCGCCGGGCAGATCAACGGAACCACCGGTTACGAGGAAGCGGCCGCACAGGGGCTGCTGGCCGGAATCAACGCCGCGCTGCAGGTGCAACATCGGGAGCCGTGGTGGCCGCGCCGCGACGAGGCCTATCTGGGCGTACTCGTCGACGATCTCGTTTCGCGCGGCGTCACCGAACCGTACCGAATGTTCACCAGCCGCGCCGAGTACCGGCTGAGCCTGCGGGAAGACAACGCCGACCTGCGATTGACGCCGATCGGCCGTACGCTCGGCTGCGTCGACGACCGCCGTTGGGCGGCCTTCGAGCACAAGCGCGACGCGATCGAGCGAGAGCTGCAGCGACTGCGCGGCACCCGACTCGGGGCCGTGTCGGCACGAAGCGACGTCGAAAGCCGCGGTTTCGATCGCGAGCAGTCGCTGGCCGACCTGATGCGGCGGCCCGAATTCGACTACGCCGCGCTCGCCGCGCTGGGCGGCACGGTGCCCGACGATCCGGTCGTCGCCGAGCAGGTGGAGATCCAGATCAAGTACGCGGGCTACATCGCCCGCCAGCAGGTCGAGATTGCACGCAGCGAACGTAACGAGGCGTTTCCGATCCCGGCCGATTTCGACTATTCGCGGGTGCGCAGCCTGTCTTTCGAGGTGCGGCAGCGCCTGGCTCAGCAGCGACCGGAAACGATCGGGCAGGCCGCGCGCATCTCCGGCGTCACGCCGGCGGCGATTTCGCTGCTGCTCGTGCACCTGAAGAAGCGTCAACGCGACCCCGACGCGACGCCGGGCGACGACGAACGTGCAGCCTGAAACGGGTGCATCGCGCCTGCGCGCCGCGCTCGAGGCGCTCGGCGTCTGGCCGGCGAGCGCCTCCGAGCAGCAGTCGCTCGCCGATTCGCTCCTTCGCTACCTGGCGCTGCTGGTGAAGTGGAACCGCATCTACAATCTCACGGCAGTGCGCGAGCCGGAGCGCATGCTCGTGCAGCACATCTTCGACTGCGCCGCCGTGGCGCTGCCGCTGAAGACGCGCGTGCAGGCGCGCATGCAGGGCGGCATGCACGCCGGCACGCAAAGCCGAACGCACCCCGGCACGCAGGGCGAAACGCACCCCGGCACGCACGCCGGCACGCACGCCGGCACGACCACCGGCGAGCGGCCGGCGGCGGCCGATCGACGAGCGCTGGTCGTCGACGTCGGCAGCGGCGCGGGCCTGCCCGGCATCGTTCTGGCGCTGCTGTGGCCCGGTGCCGATTTCGTTCTCGTCGAACCGGTCGGCAAGAAAGCCGCGTTCATCGAACAGGTGAAGAACGAATTGGCGCTTGCGAACGTCCGCGTCGCCCGCTGTCGGGTACAAGACCTGCCGAGCGAATGCGCTGCCCCCGACGCGATCGTCTGCCGAGCCTTCGCGTCGCTGGCGGACTTCGCGAAGGCGATCGAGCCCATCGTGCAGTCGCACACCGTCGTCGCCGCGATGAAGGCCCGGCTGGAACAGGAAGAGAAGTCAGCGCTTACCGATGGCTGGTGTGTCGCCGAGGAGCTCGCGCTGCGCGTGCCCGAGCTCGACGCCGAGCGCAGCCTCGTCTTTCTCGAAAGAGCCGAGCGTCCGCTGTGAGGATTGCGTGAACGACACACCGGGTGGGCGCACACTTACGCCGAAAATCTTTGTTGTCGCCAACCAGAAAGGCGGAGTCGGCAAGACGACGACGTCGGTGAATCTCGCGGCGGCGCTCGCGCGTCATCGGCAGCGGACGCTGCTCGTCGACCTGGACCCGCAGGGCAACGCGACGATGGGCAGCGGGATCGACAAGCGCAGCCTGAAGCGATCGGTCTACCACGTGCTGATCGGCCTCGCCGACGTGGTCGATGCGACGTTGCGCTCCGAGAAGGGCGGCTACGACGTCCTGCCCGCCAACCGCGACCTGGCCGGCGCCGAACTGGACCTCGTCGACTTCGACGAACGCGAGTCGCGGCTGAAGGCTGCGCTCGAGCCCGTGCTCGGGCAGTACGACTTCGTGCTAATCGATTGCCCGCCGTCGCTGTCGCTGCTGACGCTCAACGGCTTCTGCGCAGCACACGGCGTCGTCATCCCGATGCAGTGCGAGTACTTCGCGCTCGAAGGGCTGTCCGACCTGGTCAACACGATCAAGAAAGTGCATGCCAACTTCAATCGCGATCTGCAGGTGATCGGGCTGCTGCGCGTGATGTTCGACCCGCGCGTCACGCTGACGCAGCAGGTCTCGGCGCAACTCGAGCAGCACTTCGGCGACAAGGTCTTCCGCACGATCATCCCGCGCAACGTCCGCCTGGCGGAGGCGCCGAGCTACGGCCTGCCGGGCATCATCTTCGATCCGCAGTCGAAGGGCGCCCGGGCGTACCTGCAGTTCGGCGCCGAACTGGTCGAGCGCGTGGCCGGCTGGTCGCGCCGTCCGGCGGCAAGCGCCTCCGCCGTTCCCGAATCCCCGGAGACTTCCCGATGAGCAGGAACCCGAAGCTTCGCGTCAAGGGCCTGGGCCGCGGCCTCGATGCGCTGCTCGGCGGCGACGAACCGCGCAGCACCGAAGCGCCGCGCGCCGACGAGCCGGCGCGCTCGCTGCCGCTCGAAGCGCTGCAGCCCGGTCGCTACCAGCCGCGCACGCGGATGGACGAGTCGTCGCTGCAGGAACTCGCCGCGTCGATTCGCGGCCACGGCGTCATGCAGCCGATCGTCGTCCGCCCGATCTCCGCGGGCCGCTGGGAGATCGTCGCGGGCGAGCGGCGCTTTCGCGCCGCGGGTCTGGCCGGGCTCGACGAGGTGCCGGTCGTCGTGCGCGAGGTATCCGACGAGCAGGCGCTGGCGATGGCGTTGATCGAGAACCTGCAGCGCGAGGACCTCAACCCGCTCGAGCAGGCGCAGGCGATCCGTCGGCTCACCGCGGAGTTCGGCTATTCGCACGAGCAGGCCGCCGACGCGCTCGGGCGCTCGCGCAGCGCGACGACCAACCTCCTGCGCCTGCTGCAACTGGCCGAACCGGTGCAAACGATGCTGCTCGCCGAAGACCTCGACATGGGCCACGCGCGTGCGCTGCTCGCGCTCGACAAGGCCGAGCAGATCCTGCTCGCGCAGCGCGTCGTCGACAAGCGCCTGTCGGTGCGCGAAACCGAGCAGCTGGTGCAGCGTACGCTGGCCGCCGCGCAGGAAACCGAGCGCGGCGCAGGCGGCCGGCGCCGCACGCCCGACCGCGACGTCGAGCGCCTGCAGGAACGCATCGCCGACACGCTGGCGACGCCCGTCGCGCTGCGCGCCAACGCCCGCGGGCGCGGGACGTTGACGATCTCGTTCTCGAGCAACGAGCAGTTCCAGGGGCTGCTCGAGCGACTGGGGGTCGCGCTCGATTGACGCGGGTCAACGTCTGGTATTGCGATGCAGCAAGCGGTTTGACCCGTCTGGTGGCAACGGCTAGAATCTCGCGTCTTTGCCCATGCGGGCCAATGGCCACGGCCGATCCGTAATCGACATGTTGGCTGCCGTTGGACTGCAGATCGCAGCTGTCGCAGTCCTGGCTTTGTTCGCCGGGGGCTGGGCAGGTTGGGAAAGCGCCTGGTCGGTCATGCTGGGCGGAGCTGCGGCGGTCTTCCCGAATGCGTTGTTCGCGCTGCGCTTGACGCTGCACAGGAAACGCACGCCGGAGTCGTATCCGGTGGTTTTCTTCCTGTGGGAGTTCGTCAAGATCGGACTCACGGTCCTGCTGCTGTTCTGGATCGTGAAGACGCAGACGGGCGTCCGGTGGCTATGGCTGCTCATCGGGCTGATCGCTGCGTTGCAGGCTCCGCTGTTCGCAATGGCCTTCGAACGCAATCCCCTGTCGAAGGGCAGGTCGTGACGATCCGATAACGGCTTTCGCACCGCACACGAGTCCATGGCAGCTGCAGCGCACGCACCGACCGCCTCAGAATACATCGTTCACCACCTGACGCACCTGAACTCCTCCGGCGGCGCGCAGAAGAACATCATCGACTTCGCGATCGTCAACTGGGACACCGTCTTCTATTCGGTGCTCACGGCGGCGCTGACCGGCTGGCTGATGTATCGCGCGGCGCGCCTGATCACCGCGGGCGTTCCGAACCGCTTCGTCGGCGCCATCGAATCGATCGTCGAGTTCGTGCACGAGCAGGCGCGTGCGATCGTCAAGGGCGACCTCAGCTACGTCGCGCCGCTGGGCCTGGTGTCGTTCGTCTGGATCTTCCTGATGAACGCCATCGACCTCATCCCGGTGGACCTCTTTCCGTGGCTTGCCGACAAGGTCTTCGGCATCCACTACATGCGCGCGGTGCCCACCGCCGACCTGAACGGAACGCTGTCGCTCGCGATGGTCGTGCTCGGCTCGTCGATCTACTACGGCATCAAGACCAAGGGCGCAGGCGGCTTCGCGCACGAACTGTTCACCGCGCCCTTCGGTTCGCACTTCCTGCTCTGGCCGGTCAACCTGCTGATGCAGATCATCGAGTACCTCGCCAAGACGGTCTCGCTCGGCATGCGGTTGTTCGGCAACATGTATGCCGGCGAGCTCGTGTTCATGCTGATCGCGCTGCTCGGCGCCACCTTCACCTGGTGGGGCGCCGGCCTGCACTTCCTCACCGGGCTGGCGTGGGCGATCTTCCACATCCTGATCATCACGCTGCAGGCGTTCATCTTCATGATGCTCGCGCTCGTCTACGTGGGCCAGGCCTTCGAGCATCACTGAGCTTGCACCACCGAGCTTGTTTTCGTTCCTCCCTCCACAGCAACAGCAACAGTCTCTTTTCACCGGAGTTCCAGAACCATGACCAACGTTGCTCTCGTCGCCGTCGCATGCGGTTTGATCATCGGCCTGGGGGCGCTGGGCGCCTGCGTCGGCATCGGCATGATGGGCGGCAAGTACATCGAGGGCGCCGCACGACAGCCCGAGTTGATGGACAAGCTGCAGACGAAGATGTTCCTGCTCGCCGGCCTGATCGACGCGGCATTCCTGATCGGCGTCGGTATCGCGATGATGTTCGCGTTCGCCAACCCGTTCCAGGGTTGATCGCCGGGATCCCGTCCATCCAGTATCCAGGGGGTCTCACGTGAACCTGAACGCGACGCTCATCGTCCAGATCGTCGTTTTCCTGGCGTTGTGGTGGTTCACCGCGCGCTTCGTCTGGCCGCCGATCACGCGCGCGCTCGATGCGCGCTCCGAGAAGATCGCCGAAGGCCTGGCTGCCGCCGACAAGGCGAAGGCCGAACTCGCCGCCGCCGAACGCCGCGTCGAGCAGGAACTGCAGCAGGCGCGGGCCGGTGCATCCGAGGTGCGCAACGTCGCCGAACGGCAGGCCGCGGGCATCGTCGAGAACGCGCGCAACGAAGCGGCGCAGATCGTCGCCGCCGCGCGCAAGGCTGCCGAGGAAGAGGCGGTGCTCGCCGCGCAGCGTGCACGCGAGCAGTTGCGCGAGCAGGTCGCCACGCTCGCCGTCGCGGGTGCGGAGCGCATCCTGCGACACGAGATCGACGCGAACCGGCACGCCGAGCTGCTCGCCAACCTGAAGAACGAGCTGCGCTGACATCATGGCCGAGTCGCTGACGATCGCCCGGCCCTACGCCGAGGCTGCCTTCGATCTCGCACGCGAAGCCGGTGCACTGCCGTCGTGGTCCGACGCGCTGCGGCGCCTGGCCACCGTGGTCGAAACCGACACCGCGCGCGAACTGATCGGCAATCCGCGCGTGTCCGACGAGCAGGTCGCGAGCATCGTCGCCGACGCCAGCGGTCAGCTGAGCGCCGAGCAGGCCAGTTTCGTGCAGTTGCTCGCCGAGAACGAGCGGCTCGCCGTGCTGCCCGAGATCGCCACGCTCTTCGAGCGGCTGCGCAATGCGCACGAGGGCGTGCTCGACGCGCAGATCCGCTCGGCGTATCCGCTCGTCCAGCCGCAGATCGACGACATCGTTGCGACGCTCGCGGAAAAATACGGCAAGCAGGTCAAGCCGTCGGTCACCGTCGATGCCAGCCTGATCGGCGGTGTCGCCGTGCAGATCGGCGACGAAGTGATCGACGCTTCGGTGCGCGGCAAGCTGGCCCAGATGGCCAGCGCGATGAAGCTTTAAAGGGGTACCCCATGCAACTGAATCCGGCCGAAATCAGCGAACTGCTGAAGTCGCGCATCCAGAACCTGAACGTCGGCGCCGACACGCGCAACCAGGGGTCGGTCGTCTCGGTCACCGACGGCATCTGCCGCATCCACGGGCTGTCCGACGTGATGCAGGGCGAGATGATCGAATTTCCCGCCGCGCCCGGGCAGGCCGCCACCTACGGGCTGGCGCTGAACCTCGAACGCGACTCGGTCGGCGCCGTCGTCATGGGGCCCTACGAGCACATCTCGGAAGGCGCCACGGTGAAATCCACCGGCCGCATTCTCGAAGTGCCGGTCGGCCCCGAACTGATCGGCCGCGTGGTCGATGCGCTGGGCGAGCCGATCGACGGCAAGGGGCCGATCAACGCGAAGCTCACCGACGTCATCGAGAAGGTGGCGCCGGGCGTCATCGCGCGCAAGTCGGTTTCGCAGCCGGTGCAGACGGGCCTGAAGTCGGTCGACGCGATGGTGCCGATCGGCCGCGGTCAGCGCGAGCTGATCATCGGCGACCGCCAGACCGGCAAGACCGCGGTGGCGATCGACACGATCATCAACCAGAAGGGCAAGGACCTCACCTGCGTCTACGTCGCGATCGGCCAGAAGGCCTCGACCATCGCCAACGTCGTGCGCAAGCTCGAGGAAACCGGCGCGATGGAGTACACGATCGTCGTCGCCGCCAGCGCTTCGGAGTCCGCCGCGCTGCAGTACCTGTCCGCGTACTCGGGTTGCACGATGGGCGAGTACTTCCGCGACCGCGGGCAGGACGCGCTGATCATCTACGACGACCTGACCAAGCAGGCGTGGGCGTACCGCCAGATCTCGCTGCTGTTGCGCCGCCCGCCGGGGCGCGAGGCGTATCCGGGCGACGTCTTCTACCTGCACAGCCGCCTGCTCGAGCGCGCCGCGCGCGTGAACGAGGACTACGTCGAGAAAGCCACCAACGGCGAAGTGAAGGGCCGGACGGGGTCGCTCACCGCACTGCCGATCATCGAGACCCAGGCGGGCGACGTCTCGGCGTTCGTGCCGACGAACGTCATCTCGATCACCGACGGGCAGATCTTCCTCGAAACCGACCTCTTCAACGCCGGCATCCGCCCGGCCATCAACGCCGGCATCTCGGTGTCGCGCGTCGGCGGCGCGGCGCAGACCGACATCATCAAGAAGCTCGGCGGCGGCGTGCGGCTGGCGCTGGCGCAGTACCGCGAGCTGGCTGCCTTCGCGCAGTTCGCCTCCGACCTGGACGAAACGACGCGCAAGCAGCTCGAGCGCGGACGCATGGTCACCGAGCTGATGAAGCAGCCGCAGTACCAGCCGCTGCAGGTCTGGGAGATGGCGCTGACGCTGTTCGCCGTCAACAACGGATACTTCGACGACATCGAGGTCGCCAAGGCGCTCGACGCCGAGCGGGCGATGCGCGAATTCATCCGCGGCAAGTACGGCTCGCTGGTCGAGACGATCGAACGCGACAAGAAGCTGTCGAAGGAAGTCGAGGCGCAGCTTCGCGAGGCCATCGAGGACTTCAAGAAAACCGGCGCGTACTAGGAAGACGTCCGGATCGGAAGACGTCCGGATGAACCGGCCGCGCGTGCCGATTCCGCCTCTGCGAGGCGCGTCGCGCCCCGGTGCGGCGGCGCCCTCCGGCGCGATTCCGGACCTCTCGCCACGGTTCGTTCGCGCGTTCTAGAGAGTCGACCCAGGAAGCGAAATGGCGAGCAGCAAAGAGATCCGCACCAAGATCAAGAGCGTGCAGAACACGCGCAAGATCACGAAGGCGATGGAGATGGTCGCCGCGTCGAAGATGCGCAAGGCGCAGGACCGCATGCGCCATGCGCGTCCGTACGCGGACAAGGTGCGCAACATCGCCGCGCACCTGGCGGACGCGAACCCCGAGTACCGCCATCCGTTCCTCGCCGTGCGCGAGCAGCAGCGCAACGTCGGCGTCATCGTCGTCACCACCGACAAGGGGCTGTGCGGCGGGCTGAACACGAACGTGCTGCGCGCGGTCACGAACAAGCTGCGCGAACTCGATCGGGGCGGCGTCGGCGTGCAGGCCACGGCGATCGGCAACAAGGGCTTCGGCTTTCTGCAGCGCATCGGCGCGAAGGTCGTCTCGCACCTGGTGCAGCTCGGCGACACGCCGCATCTCGAGAAGCTGATCGGTCCGGTGCGCGTGCAGCTGGAAGCCTACGAACGCGGCGAGGTCGACGCGGTGTACCTCGCCTACACGCGCTTCATCAACACGATGAAGCAGGAGCCGGTGCTCGAGCAGTTGCTGCCGCTGTCCACCGAACGGCTTCAGGAAGACACGCGCGAGTACTCCTGGGACTACCTGTACGAACCCGATGCGCAGACGGTGCTCGACGACCTGCTGCTGCGCTACATCGAGTCGATCGTCTACCAGGCGGTGGCCGAGAACATGGCGAGCGAGCAGAGCGCGCGAATGGTCGCGATGAAGTCCGCGTCCGACAACGCGAAGAAGGTCATCGACGACCTGCAGCTGTCGTACAACAAGGCGCGCCAGGCGGCGATCACGAAGGAGCTGTCCGAGATCGTCGGCGGCGCCGCGGCGGTCTGAGCGCGAGCGCGAACGAGATTCGGTGCGAGCGCGAACGAGATTCGGAGCGAGCGCGAACGAGATTCGGAGCGAGCGCGAACCGAACTCCGCGCGAGCCGACACGATTCACCAGCGAAACGAATTCAGGAAGGAACGAAATGGCAGAAACCGCACAAGCAACGCGCGAGCAGGCGCAGGCGAAGGCTTCGACCGGCGAGATCGTCCAGTGCATCGGCGCGGTCGTCGACATCCAGTTCCCGCGCGAGCAGATGCCGCACATCTACGACGCGCTCGTGCTGCAGGAAAGCGGCACGTCGCTGGCCGAGAAGGGCCTCACCTTCGAAGTCCAGCAGCAGCTGGGTGACGGGGTCGTGCGCACCATCGCGATGGGTTCGTCCGATGGCCTGCGCCGCGGCATGAAGGTCGCCGGCACCGGCGGGCCGATCTCGGTGCCGGTCGGTGCAGCGACGCTCGGACGCATCATGGACGTGCTCGGCCGGCCGATCGACGACGCGGGTCCGATCGCCACCGAGGATCGCCGCTCGATCCACCAGCCGGCGCCCACGTTCGAGGAGCTCAAGCCCTCGGTCGAGCTGCTGCCCACCGGCATCAAGGTCATCGACCTGATCTGCCCGTTCGCCAAGGGCGGCAAGATCGGCCTGTTCGGCGGCGCCGGCGTCGGCAAGACCGTCAACATGATGGAGCTGATCAACAACATCGCGAAGAGCTACGGCGGCTACTCGGTGTTCGCCGGCGTGGGCGAGCGCACGCGCGAGGGCAACGACTTCTATCACGAGATGGAGGAGTCGAAGGTGCTCGACAAGGTCGCGATGGTGTTCGGGCAGATGAACGAGCCGCCGGGCAACCGCCTGCGCGTCGCGCTCACCGGCCTGACGATGGCCGAACAGTTCCGCGACGAGGGCCGCGACATCCTGCTGTTCATCGACAACATCTACCGCTACACGCTGGCCGGAACCGAAGTGTCGGCGCTGCTCGGGCGCATGCCTTCGGCGGTGGGCTACCAGCCGACGCTGGCCGAGGAAATGGGCCGGCTGCAGGAGCGCATCACGTCGACGAAGACCGGTTCGATCACGTCGATCCAGGCCGTCTACGTTCCGGCGGACGACCTCACCGACCCGTCGCCTGCGACCACCTTCGGCCACCTCGACGCCACCGTCGTGCTGAGCCGCGACATCGCGGCGCTGGGCATCTATCCGGCGGTCGACCCGCTCGACTCGACGTCGCGCCAGCTCGACCCGCACGTGATCGGCGAGGAGCACTACAACACGACGCGCCGCGTCCAGGCGACGCTGCAGCGCTACAAGGAACTGCGCGACATCATCGCGATTCTCGGCATGGACGAGCTTTCGCCCGAGGACAAGCTCGCGGTGGCGCGCGCCCGCAAGATCCAGCGCTTCCTGTCGCAGCCCTTCAACGTCGCCGAGGTCTTCACCGGGTCGCCCGGCAAGATCGTCGCGCTGAAGGACACGATCCGCGGCTTCCAGATGATCGTCGACGGCGAGTGCGACAACCTGCCCGAGCAGGCGTTCTACATGGTCGGCACGATCGAAGAGGCGTTCGAGAAAGCGAAAACGATGCAGTGAAGGCCACATGCACACCATCCACGTAGACGTAGTCAGTGCCGAACGCTCGATCTTCGAAGGTCGCGCAGAGTTCGTCGCGCTGCCGGGCGAGGCGGGCGAGCTGGGCATCTACCCGCAGCACACGCCGCTGATCACGCGCATCCGACCCGGGGCGGTGCGGATCAAGATCGCAGGGCAGGCCGAAGAGGAGTTCGTCTTCGTCGCCGGCGGCATTCTCGAGGTGCAACCCAACCGCGTGACCGTGCTCGCCGATACGGCGATCCGCGGCAAGGATCTCGACGAAGCGAAGGCCGAGGAGGCCAAGCGAGCGGCCGAGGAAGCGCTGGCCAACCGGGAAGGCGCGATCGATTACGCGAAGGCGCAGGCCGAGCTGGCAGCGGCGATCGCGCAGATCACGGCGCTGCGGAAGTTTCGCAACCGCAAGTGATCGGGGCGACGCCGGTGCGCCGTCGCCGGCAGTGTCGCGCGCCGCACGCAGCGCGCGCGCGGCGCTCGCGGGGCGCCGTCCCGCCCGCGCGCTCGACGGCAGGTCTTCGTCGTCCCGAGGCAGCCCATCCGCGGCCACGCTGGCGAACCGTCGGGCGTGCGTGGTGATTTTTCGGCCTGCCCTGCAGCGGAATCGTAGACTCGCGGTTTTCCCGAGGAGCGCTCGTTGGGTTCGACGCTGACGCATTGCCTACGCCGCGCCCGGCGGACCGTCGCCTGGTCCCTGCTGTCGCTGTCGGCGCTCCTTGTCGCGGGCTGCGGGCAGGACGACGGCGATTCGCCGCAGGCGGGCGCGCAGATGCCGCCGGCGCAGGTGACCGTCGTCACGCTGAAGCCGGAATCCGTCGTCCTCACGCGTGAACTTCCCGGGCGCACCAATTCCTTTCTCGTCGCCGAAGTGCGACCCCAGGTAACCGGCATCGTCCGCGAGCGGCTGTTCACCCAGGGCAGTCACGTCAAGCGCGGGCAGGCGCTGTATCAACTGGACGACGCGGTCTACCGCGCCGCGGTGCAGAGTGCCCAGGCCGCCGTGGCGCGCGCGAACGCCACGCTCGAATCGGCGCGCCTGAACGCGCGCCGCACGAACCAGCTCGCCAAGGTCAACGCGGTGAGCCGGCAGGACAACGAGAACGCGATCGCGGCGCTGCGCCAGGCCGAGGCCGACCTGAAGTCCGCGCAGGCAGCACTCGAGAACGCGCGCATCACGCTCGGCTATGCGCGGATCAACGCGCCGATCGCCGGGCGCATCGGCAAGTCCTCGGTGACGGCGGGCGCGCTGGTCACGGCCAACCAGGCATCGCCGCTCGCCACCGTGCAGCAGTTCGATCCGATGTACGTCGACGTCACGCAATCGGCCACCGAACTGCTGCAGCTGCGCCGCGAGGTCCGTGCCGGCACGCTGGACTCGGCCGACGATCTGCCGGTGGAGATCGTGCTGGAGGACGGTACGCACTACGCGCATCCGGGTCGGCTCACCTTTGCCGACCTGAGCGTCGATCCGGGCACGGGCAGTTTCCTGCTGCGCGTGCAGGTGCCCAATCCGGACGAGTGGCTGCTGCCGGGCATGTACGTGCGTGCGATCGTCAGCGTCGGCGAGCGGCAGAACGCGATCCTCGCGCCGCAGCAGGCGATCGTGCGCGACGCCAAGGGCAACGCTTCGGCAATGGTGGTCACGCCCGAGAACAAGGTCGAGGTGCGCGCGGTACAGGCCAGCCGCACGATCGGCGATCGCTGGCTCGTCGATTCGGGGCTCTCCGCGGGCGATCGCGTCGTCGTCGAGGGCCTGCAGAAGATCCGCCCGGGCGCGCCGGTGCAGGCGACCGAGAAAGCGGCGACCGGCCAGCCGACGACCGGCCAGCCGACGACCGGCCAGCCCGCCTCTGCGCAGGACGCGAGCGCCGGAGCACCGGGCGCGGACGCAGCCGCTGCAAACGCCTCGCGCTGAACTGCACGGCGCGCAATGTCCCAGTTCTTCATCGACCGGCCGATCTTCGCGTGGGTGCTCGCGATCGTCGTGATGATCGTCGGCGGGCTGTCGATCTTCACGCTGCCGATTTCGCAGTATCCGTCGATCGCACCGCCCTCCATCGTGGTGCGGGCGAATTATCCGGGCGCTTCGGCCCACGATCTCGAGAACTCGGTGACGCAGGTCATCGAGCAGAGCATGAAGGGCCTCGACGGCCTGCTGTACCTGTCGGCGACCAGCGACTCGAGCGGCAGCGCGCAGATCACGCTGACCTTCGACACCTCGGTGAACCCGGACATCGCGCAGGTGCAGGTGCAGAACAAGCTGCAGCTGGCGATGCCGCTGCTGCCCCAGGAGGTGCAGCGCCAGGGCGTGAGCGTGACGAAGTCGCGCAGCGGCTTCCTGATGGTCGTCGGCTTCGTCTCCTCCGACGGCAGCATGAATCGCAACGACATCTCCGACTACGTCGTCGCGAACATCGTCGACCCGCTCAGCCGCGTGCCCGGGGTCGGCAGCATCCAGGTGTTCGGCTCGCAGTACGCGATGCGCATCTGGCTCGATCCGAACAAGCTCGACACCTTCGGCCTGGCACCCACCGACGTCATCGCCGCCGTCAACGGGCAGAACCAGCAGCTCGCCGTGGGGCAACTCGGCGGCGTGCCGGCGGTGCAGGGCCAGCAGCTCAACGCGACGATCACCGCCGCCGGCCGGCTGCAGGATGCCGAGCAGTTCCGGCGCATCGTCGTGCGCAGCCAGCCCGACGGTTCGCTGCTTACGCTGGGCGACATCGCCCGCGTCGAGCTGGGCGCCGAATCCTACGGCTTTCTCAGCCGCTACAACGGCAAACCCGCCACCGGCGTCGCCGTCTCGCTCACTTCCGGTGCGAACGCGCTCGACACGGCGCGCGGCGTCGAGCAGCGCCTGCGCGAGCTCGAAGCGTTCTTCCCGCCCGGGCTCGAGTCGGTCGTTCCGTTCGACACGACGCCTTTCGTCCGCGTGGCGATCGAGGGGGTCGTCAAGACGCTGCTCGAGGCGATCGTGCTCGTCTTCCTCGTGATGTTCCTGTTCCTGCAGAGCTTTCGCGCCACGCTGATCCCCACCATCGCCGTGCCGATCGTGCTGCTCGGCACCTTCGGCGTGCTCGCGGCGCTGGGCTTCTCGATCAACATGCTGACGATGTTCGCGACGGTGCTGGCGATCGGCCTGCTGGTCGACGACGCGATCGTCGTCGTCGAGAACGTCGAACGGGTGATGACCGAGGAAAAGCTCGGCCCGGTCGAGGCGACGCGCAAGTCGATGAAGGAGATCAGCGGCGCGCTGGTCGGCATCGGCCTCGTGCTGTCGGCGGTGTTCGCCCCGATGGCCTTTCTCGGCGGCTCCACCGGCGTCATCTACCGTCAGTTCTCGGCGACGATCATCTCGGCGGTGGCGCTGTCGGTGCTGGTCGCGCTGATCCTCACGCCGGCAATGTGCGCGACGATGCTGAAGGCCTCCGACATGCAGCACGGACCCCGGCGCGGCTTCTTCGGCTGGTTCAACCGCGGCTTCGATCGCACCAGCGCGCGCTACCGACGCGTCGTCGGCGCGATGATCGCGCACCGCTGGGCGGGTCTCGTCGTCTTCGCCGTGCTGGTCGCGGTTGCGGTATTCCTGTTCTTCCGGCTGCCCACCGCGTTCCTGCCGCCGGAAGACCAGGGCGTCCTGTACACGCAGGTGCAGGCGCCGGTGGGCGCCACGCAGCAACGCACGCTCGAGTCGGTGCAGAAGGTCGAGCACTATCTGCTCGGCCAGGAGAGCGACGCGGTCGAGTCGGTGTTTTCGGTGCTGGGCTTCAGCTTCGCGGGCACCGGCCAGAACACGGGGATGGCCTTCGTCAAGCTCAAGGACTGGAGCGAGCGCGGCGCCGATGCGCTGCACGCGTCGGCGGTGGCGCAGCGCGCGATGGCGGCCTTCTCGCAGATCCGCGACGCGCTCGTGTTCGCGTTCGCACCGCCCGCGGTACCCGAACTCGGACGCGCCGGCGGCTTCGTGTTCTTCCTGAAGGACAACGCCGGGCTCGGCCACACGGCATTGCTCGATGCGCGCAACCGGCTGCTCGGCGCGGCTTCGCAGGATCGCCGCCTCGCCAACGTGCGGCCGAACGGGCAGGAGGACAGCCCGCAGCTGCGGCTGGAGATCGACACCCGCAAGGCGGGCGCGCTCGGGCTGTCGATGAGCGACGTCAACACGACCCTGTCGGTCGCCTGGGGCGGGCGCTACATCGACGACTTCATCGATCGCGGGCGCGTCAAGCGCGTCTACCTGCAGGCCGATGCGCCGTTTCGCATGGTGCCGGAAGACTTTCGCCTGTGGAGCGTGCGCAACCGCAACGGTGAAATGGTGCCGTTCTCGGCCTTCGCGGACTGGCGCTGGGACTACGGCTCGCCGCGCCTGGAGCGCTACAACGGCGTGTCGGCGGTCGAGATCAACGGCGACGCGGCGCCGGGCGTGAGCTCGGGCGAGGCGATGCAGGCGATCGAGGAGATCGTCGCGAAGCTTCCGCAGGGCTTCGGCATCGAGTGGAGCGGACTGTCCTACCAGGAGCGGCAGGCGGGAGCGCAGACCCCGCTGCTGTATACGCTGTCGCTGATCATCGTTTTCCTGACGCTGGCCGCGATGTACGAGAGCTGGACGATTCCTACCGCGGTCCTGCTGGTCGCGCCGCTCGGCGTGCTCGGCACCGCGCTGTTCGGCGTGCTTCGCGGCCTGGAGCGCGACGTCTATTTCCAGGTCGCGCTGCTCACGACCGTGGGGCTGACGAGCAAGAACGCGATCCTGATCGTCGCTTTCGCGCAGGAGAACCTCGACCGCGGAATGTCGCTCGTCGAGGCGACGATGCAGGCGGTGCGCGACCGGCTGCGCCCGATCGTGATGACGTCGCTCGCCTTCGGGCTGGGCGTGCTTCCGCTGGCGCTGGCCGACGGCGCCGGCTCGGGCGCGCAGAACGCGATCGGCACCGGCGTGATCGGCGGGATGCTGTTCGGCACCTTCCTCGGAATCTTCTTCGTGCCGATGTTCTTCGTCGGCGTGCGCAGGCTGTTCCGTCGACGCGCAGCGCCGCCGGACGCAGCGGCGGGGGCGCCGCCGGCGCCGCGCGCCGAACCACCGCAAGCGGGCGAGCCATGACCGCGCCCGTTCGTCGCCTTCGGCCGGGCGGGCGATGCACTGCACGGCCCGTTGCGCGCGCCGCTGCGCGGCGCCTGGCCGCGATCGGCACGGCGGCTGCGGCGCTCGCGCTGGCGGCCTGCACGACGCTGGAACCCGCATTGCCCGATGCCGACGCGTCGATCCCCGCGCAGTGGCCGTTGCCGCCGACGACGGCCGGTGCCGCGCAGGCCGAGAGCGCGCAGCCTGCGTTCGACGCGGAGCGCGGCGCCGTCGACGTCGGCTGGCGCGACTTTTTCGTCGACCGGACGCTGGGGCAGCTGATCGAACAGGCGCTCGTCCACAACCGCGACCTGCGCGTCGCCGCACTGAGCGTCGAGCGCGCGCAGGCGCTGTACCGCGTGCAGCGCGCGGAGCAGCTGCCGGCGGTCGGCGTGCAGGGAACCGCCACGCGCGCAAGCGGCACCGGCCCGCAGTTCCGCGACCAGTACTCGGTCAGCCTGGGACTGGCGGCCTTCGAGATCGACCTGTTCGGTCGGGTGCGCAGCCTGTCGCGTTCGGCGCTCGAGCAGTATTTCGCCACCGAGAGCGCGCAGCGCGCGGTGCAGCTGTCGCTGATCGCCGAAGTGGCGAACGCGTACCTGACGTGGATCGCCGATCGCGAATCGACGCGCGTGGCGCAGTCGGCGCTGGCGAACCGCGAGCAGGCGCTCGATCTCACGCGCAAGCGCTACGAGTACGGCGCGGTGGGTGCGCTCGACGTGAGCCAGGCGCAGACCGCGGTCGAGCAGGCGCGCACCGACGCATCGCGCTTCGCCGGACAGGCCGCTCAGGACCTGAACGCGCTGCGCCTGCTCGTCGGTGCGCCGATCGACGAGACGGCGATTCCCGACCGATTCGACCTCGCGGTCAGCGGCCTGCGCGCGCTGCCGGCCGGCGTGCCGTCGGAAGTGCTGCTGCGACGTCCCGACGTCGTGCAGGCCGAACACCGCCTGCTCGCGGCAAACGCGAACATCGGCGCGGCGCGAGCGGCCTTCTTCCCGTCGATCCGGCTCACCGGTGCGATCGGCACTGCGAGCGGCGACCTCTCGGGGCTGTTCGGATCGGGCTCGCGGTTCTGGACCTTCGGTCCGCAGCTGAACCTGCCGATCTTCGAGGGCGGCGCGCTGCGCGCGAACCTGCGCGTCACGCAGGCCGAACGCGACATCGCACTGGCCCAGTACGAGCGCGCGATCCAGGCGGGTTTTCGCGAAGTCGCCGACGCGCTGGCGCTCACGCGCACGCTCGCCGAGCAGAAGGCGGCGCAACTCGCGCTGGTCGCCGCCGCCGGCCGCGCCGAGGAACTCTCGCGCTCGCGATACGAGGCCGGCCGCGACAGTTATCTCGTGCTGCTCGATGCGCAGCGTACGCTGTACGGCGCGCGCCAGTCGCTGATCGCGACCCAGCTCGCCGAACAGGCGAATCGCGTGGCGCTGTACCGTGTGCTGGGCGGCGGGTGGAGCGAGCGCACGCAGTGAAAACCTGAGCTTCCGGCGGCCGGCGTAGCGCCGTTCGATCCCTGCGCCGAACACGTACGAGAGGTGCTCACGATGACCGTCGATCGCCGCAGTTTTCTCGCCGCCGCCGGTGCTGCCGGCCTGTCCGCCGCCGGCCTGTCGGCGGTTCCCGCGGCGGCCAGCGCCGCCGAAACCGGCGTCGACCTCGCGCAAGCGCGCGCCGAAGGCAAGGCGGTGTTCTACGCGAACATCACCGCGGTGCAGCCGATCATCGAGGCGTTCGGTGCCGACACCGGCGTGCAGGGGCAGTACACGCGCATCTCGAGTTCGAAGTTCGTTTCCACCGTCGTCACCGAATCGCAGGCAGGCAAGCTGCTCGCCGACGTGCTGCAGGCGCCGTTGCCCGTGCTCGAACTGCTGCGCGACAAGGGGGTGCTCGCGCCGTACCGCTCGCCCGCCGCCGAAGGCTATCCCGACTGGTCGCGACCCGACGACACGATCCAGCTCTTCGGCATCGAGTACGTCTCGTACCTGTTCAACACGAAGCAGGTCGCTGCGGCCGACGCACCGAAGCGCTACGAGGATCTGGGCGATCCGAAGTGGAAGGACCACATCGTGATGGCCAATCCGGCGACGCACGCTTCGACGATCTCCTGGCTGGTCGGCCTGAACGAGAAGAAGGTCTTCGCCACCGAGGCCGACTGGATGAGTTTCGTCAAGGCGCTCGCGGCGAACCGGCCGATGTTCGTCGCCTCCTTCGGCCCGACGCCGGCGCCGATCGAAAGCGGCGAGAAGCGCATCGGCATCTCGATGCCGAAATACATCGTCACGAAGGCGCCGGCCCCGCTCGACTGGGGCCCGCGCGGCGGCCAGCCGCTGCTCGGCACGCCGCGCGCGATCGCGCTGGCGGCAAAGGCGCCGCACCCGGCGGCCGGCCGCGCTTTCGTCGACTACTGGCTGTCGAAGAAAGCGATGCAGCTGCTTGCGACGAAGGTCGGCGAGTACGTGCTCGCGCCGGGCGTGCATCCGCCGATCGACGGCATCGACCAGGCGAAGGTGCTGCCGATCCGCGACCTGTCGGACGACGAGATCCGCAAGTGGGGCGCCGAGTTCAAGAAGATCTTCGCCGCCTGAACGCTTCCGGCCGTTCACGCCCGCCATCATGCGAATCCGCATCGAGGGGCTGCGCAAGCACTACGTTTCCGACGGCAGGACGGTCGCGGCGCTCGACGGTGTCGACCTCGACATCGCCGCGAACGCGATCTTCACGCTGCTCGGCCCCAGCGGCTGCGGCAAGACGACGCTGTTGCGCTGCATCGTCGGACTCGAGGTGCCGGACGAAGGCGAGATCGCCATCGGCGACGACGTCGTCTTCTCGTCGCGGCGCGGCATCGTCGTCGCGCCGGAGAAGCGCGGGCTCGGCATGGTGTTCCAGAGCTACGCGATCTGGCCGCACATGACGGTGTTCGACAACGTCGCGTATCCGCTGCGCGTGCGCAACGCCTCGAAGGCGCGCATTGCCGCGAAGGTCGCCGACGCGCTGCGTTTCGTGCAGCTCGAAGGCGTCGAGCGTCGCCCGGCGACGCGCCTGTCGGGTGGACAGCAGCAGCGCGTCGCGCTCGCGCGCGCGCTGGTCGCCGAACCCCGGGTGATCCTCTTCGACGAGCCGCTGAGCAATCTCGACGCCAAGCTGCGCGAGGAGACGCGCAAGGCGCTCGAGCGCTTTCTCGGCGAACTGGGCATCACCGCCGTCTACGTCACGCACGACCGCGTCGAGGCGCTCGCGCTGTCGGACTCGATCGCGGTGATGCGTGCCGGACGCATCGTCGAGATCGGCTCGCCGCAGCAGGTCTATTTCGACGCGCGCACCCGATTCGTCGCCGACTTCATCGGCCGCGCCAATCTGGTGGCGGCAACGGTACGGACCTCGGAGCCCGACGCGCTCGTGGTCGACTGCGCGCTCGGCACGCTGCGGTGCGCACTGCGCGGGCCCGTGCGGCTGGGCGAGGCGACGCTGTGCATCCGTCCGGAGTTCATGCATCTGCGGCCCGGCGAAGGCGAGCCGGCGCCGAACCGGGTACGCGGGCGCATCGAATCGCTCGCCTTCGTCGGCGAGTTCTACGAGGCCGAGATGCGGGTGGGCGACACGCTGCTGCTTGCCCGCACCGAGCCCGAAATCGCGTTGCAGGCGGGCGATGCAGTGCACTTCACGCTCGACCCGGCGCATTGCCTGCTGCTGTGGCAATAGCACCGCGTTCGGGCTCGGGCGCGACGCTCGCGCTGATCGTCGTCGTTGCACTGCTCACCGTGGCGCCGGTGGCGATGCTCGCCTTCGGCAGTTTCTCCGCCGGGCTCGATCGTTTCGGCGAGTTCACGCTCGCCAAGTACGTCGCCGCCTACACCGACCCGGCGCTGCTGCGCGTGGCGCTCGACACGGCGGTGTTCGTGATCGGCTCGACCTTGTTCTCGACGCTGCTCGCGCTCGTGCTCGCGTACCTGAACACGCGCACCGACATTCCCTTCAAGTTCCTGTTCAACGTGCTGGCGATCGTCCCGATGATGATTCCGCACCTGCTGTTCGCGGTGAGCTGGGCGCTGCTGCTGAATCCGTCGAACGGGTTGATCAACGTCGCGCTGATGCAGGCGCTGGGGCTGGATCGGTCGCCTTTCGACGTCTACTCGATGGGCGGCATGATCCTCGTCGAGGGGCTGCTGAACATGCCGATCGCCTACCTGATCCTCGCGCCGGCGATGGCCTCGTTCGACGTGTCGCTCGAGGAGTCGTCGCGGGTGTTCGGTGCCGGCGCCTGGCGCACGCTCGTGCGCGTGACGCTGCCGGTGCTGCGGCCGGCGATCCTCGCCGCGCTGGTTCTCGGCGTGGTGCGCACGCTGGCGTCCTACGCGGTGCCGCGGGTGCTGGGCATGCCCGGACGTGTGGAAGTGCTTGCTACCTGGCTGTACGAGATGATCGCGACCGGTTTCGATCCGGACTACGGCCAGGCCGCCGCCCTCGGGATGAGCGCACTGGCGCTTTCGGTCGTGCTGATCGCCGTCTATCGCCGGCTCACCGCCGAGGGTGAGCGCTTCGTCACGGTTTCGGGACGCGGCTGGCGCGCGTCGACGATCGCGCTCGGACGCTGGCGCTGGCCGCTGTTCGTCGCGATCGCGCTGCTGTCCTTCGTCGTCGTCGTGTTGCCGGTGGCGGTGCTCCTGTACACGTCCTTCGTGCCCTATGCGATGGTCCCGAGCGCGGAGGCTTTCGCGCAGATGAGCTGGCGACATTGGGTCGACGCCTTCGAGGACCCGATTTCGCGGCTCGCGCTGCACAACAGTCTGTTCCTCGCGGTCGCCGGTGCCACGATCGGCGTGACGCTGTCGATGTTCATCGCCTATGCGACGGTCCGGTCCCGATCGCGCGGCGCAGGGCTGCTGGAAGCGCTCACTTTTCTTTCGTTCTCGTTCCCCGGCATCGTGATCGGCATCGGCTTCCTGTGGCTGTTCGTGCAGACGCCGATCTACGCGACGTTGACTGCGCTGCTGATCGGGTATGTGGCCACTTACTTGCCGTACGGTGTGCGCCCGCTCGCCAGTGCCTTCGTGCAGATCCACCCGCATCTGGAGGAATCGTCGCACGTCGCAGGAGCGGGCGCCCTGACGACGATGCGTCGCATCGTCGTCCCGCTGCTGGTGCCCGGCGTCGTGGCGGCCTGGATCCTGATGGCGACGATGTTCCTGCGCGAGCTGACGCTGTCGGTCGTGCTGTCGCGCCCCGGCAGCGAGGTGCTCGCGACGCAGATCCTGTCGTTCGCCGAAGACGGGCTGTGGGGCAAGCTCTCGGCATTGGGGATCGTGATGATCGCGCTCTCGACCGTGCTGGTCGTCCTTGCTTCGAAAGTGGGCGCCCGCTTTCGGACGGTAGGCGCGGCAGCGGGATGAAGGCCTTCGGCGAGTGCGCGGGTACGCGACATGCGACGCCCGGCGCAGCGGCGCGCGAGGCGCCGCTCCGCAGCAACGCAACGGAGGATGCCCATGCCCGATCCGAACGCTGCGCCCCGTGCGCAGGAAGTCGAGGAGATCTATCGCGCGCTGACGCGCGGTCTGGGTCACGAACGCGTCAACGACGACAACGTGTTCGCGTTGATCCGGCGCGCCGAGGAAGACGGTCGCGAAGTGCTGGCGCAGGAACTGCGCGAGTGGCAATCGCCGTGCAATCCCGACGCCCCGAGCACGATCGCGTCCACGCCCGCGTCGGGTTCCGGGACCCGGAAGTACTGACCGACGACTGACCGACGACGGGGCGACCGCCGCGCGTGGCGGCGCCCCGTCGCGCAAGGAGATCGCACGATGCCTGCACGCACCACCTGGGTCGTCGTCGCCGACGAGGGTCTGGCCCGGATCTTCGAGATTCCGGGCCGCGACGAGGACCTCGCCGAGGTCGAGACCCTGACTTTCGCATCGGCGCGCGCCGACGGCGCCGATCTGCGACGCGATGCCTACGGTCGTCGCGCCGGATCGGGGACGCTGTCGGGCTCGTACCCGACGGCCTCGGCCGGCGAAAGCGAACTGCACCGGGAGGCCGAGCTCTTCGCGCGCCGGTTAGCCGACTGGCTCGCCGAGCACAAGCGCGCGAACCGCTACGAGGCCCTGAAGATCAGCGCCGCGCCGCGATTCCTCGGGCTGCTGCGCAAGGCGCTCGATCCGCAGGTCGCGCAAGCCGTGATCGAGGAACTCGACAAGGACCTGATCAACCTCGATCGCCGTGCGTTGACGCAGCGCCTGGGCTCGCCACGACCGCCGCTGCCGCCGGGCTGAGTGGCGTCACCGGTTCAGGGCTGCACCACCGCCTCGATCTGGATCAGCAGTCGCACGCGATCGGGCACGCCCCGATCGATGCCCCAGTTCATTCCCCAGCGACTGCGTTCGATCGTCGTTTCGAAATCGCCGCCGCACACGCGCGCCTTCTCGATCGGCGAGTCGTAGCAGTTGAAGTGGCTCGCGTCCAGTCGTACCGGCAGCGTCTTGCCGAGCATCGTCAGTTCGCCGACGACGGCGGCGACCCGCTCGCCGAAGAACCGGAAATCCGTGCTGTGAAAGCGTGCGCTCGGGTAGCGCGCGACGTCGAGGAAGTCGACGCCGCGCAGGTGCGCGTCGAAGGGCGCGATGCCCGAGCTGATCGACGCCGTGTCGATCGTGATGTCGGCCTCGCCGCGCCTGGCGGCGGTGTCGACGACGACGAAGCCGTCGACGCGGTCGAAGCGCGCGCGAACGGTGGAGGTGTCGAAATGCTTCACCTCGAAATTGACGAATGTGTGGTTCGGCTCGACGACGTGGCGCACCGGTGCGGCGGCGGCCGTGGCGCCCAGCGAGGCGGCCAGGCCGAAGACGACCGCAGCGGCGATGCCGGTGCTGTTGGATGCGCGTGCCATCTCGAGGGTCTCCTGGGTTCGACGGGTTCGACGGGTTCTTTGGGTTCGTCGGGGCCGGGGGCGCGCGCCTGCGTGCGGCGGCAGGCGCGTTCGGCGCTCATCGAGCGCGCTCGGGCGAGCGCAATCGTCCGGGCGACAGTGCGGCTTCGGTAACGCCCTGCGTCGCGACGTCGTTCGGCATCGGTTCGCGTCGCGCCAGCGCACCGGCGACACGCGCCAGCGCCGGCGCGGTCTGGATGCCGTAGCCGCCCTGGCCGACGAGCCAGAAGAAGTCGTCGACCGCATCATCGTAGCCGACCACCGGCGTGCGGTCGGCAACGAAGCTGCGCAGCCCGGCCCATTTGCGCTCGACCCGCGTGATCGGAAAACGCACCGCTTCCTCGATGCGTGCGGCGGCGGTCGCGACGTCGAGCTCCTCGGGTTGCGCGTCGCCGGGCGTGCAGTCGGTCTCGTCGGCGGGCGACCCGAGCAGCTTTCCGGCTTCGGGCTTGAAGTAGAACCTCTCGTCGATGTCGACGACGACCGGCGCGTCGCGCAGGTCGAACTCCGGCGGCGCCGGGAAGAGGATCGCGGTGCGCCGCTTCGGCTGCAGGCCGATCGTTCGTGCGCCGGCAAGGCCGGCAACCGTGTCGCCCCAGGCACCCGCAGCATTCAGCAGCACCCGTCCGGCGAAACACTCCGCGCGGCGTGTGCGGACCTGCCAAAGACCGTCGACGCGTTCGATGTCCGCCACCTCGGCGTCGTACACGACGCGCACGCCGCTGCGCTGCGCGGCGCGCAGCAAGCCGCGGTGCAGCGCGTCGACGTCGAGATCGGCGCCGCCGGGCTCGCGAACGGAGCCGGCGGCATATCCGTCGCGCAGCATCGGCGCCGAGCGCAGCGTTTGCTGCGCGTCGAGCCGCTCGAGTTCGGGTGCGAGCGCGTGCGCATGCCGATGCCAGGCGTCGAGTCGCTCGAGCTGGTCGGCGCGCGCCACGTACAGCCACGACCGAGGCGACCACAGCGCGTGCTCGCTGAAACCGGCGGGGGGATGCTCGAAGAAGGTGCGGCTCGCGCGCGTCAGCGCCCGGATCGTGTCGTTGCCGTAGTTCTCGGAGTAGATCGCCGCCGACCGCCCGGTCGAGTGATAGCCGGGTTGCGACTCGCGCTCGAGCACGATGACGTGCGGGCCCGGCCCCGTTCCCGAGGCCGAGGCGGCGCCTGCGCTCGTCGCTGCGCCTTGCGGCCCGGCCGCGAGCGCCCATGCCGCTCCCGCGCCGGCGATGCCGGCGCCGACGACGAGAAAGTCGGCGGTATCCATCCGCCGTTCAGCCCGCGACCGGCATCCCGGCCGCCGGTGCCTGCGGACCGGCCTCGCCGAGCCATCGCGCGAGCACGGCGATCAGCACGAGCGTGACGGCGACGCGCCCGACGAGCACGATCCACAGGTTCGCGCCGACGGCGAGCAGCAGGATGGTGTCCTCGATCAACGCGTGCGACAGGCACAGCCAGGCCAGTGCGAGGAACCGGGTGCGCGCATCGAACTGCTGCTTGTCCGACTCTTCGATGATCAGCGCACCGCCGTAGGTGAGCCCGAGCAGGACGCCGACGGTGGTGACCGGCGCTGCGCGCGCGTCGAGTCCCGAGAATCGCAGCAGCGGCGTGAGCATCGCCGTGATGCGGCGGGTGATGCCGCTGCGCTCGAGCGCGTCGAGCAGCACGAGCAGCGCGACCAGGATCGCGAAGGTCATCGCCAGCGACAGCGCGGTCGACTGCGCCCAGGCGACGAGACCGCCCGGATTCGCGCCCGACGACGCCTGCATCCAGTCGAGCGACACCGGTTCGTCGAGCACGCCGGTGAGCCGGCTGAGCCAGGCGACCGCCCCGCCGTACGCGAGCGCGACCGACACGCGCAGCGCTGCCGTGGCCCAGAAGCTGGCACCGGCGCGGCGCACGATCGACTGCTCGACCGGCAGCGCATGCGCGAACAGAAGCATCGCGCACAAGGCGCTCAATTGGCCGGCGGTGAGTTCGAGTTGCGTGGCCAGTCCGATCATCGCGGCGATCGCGCCGTAGATGCCGACGAAAGCGCCGGTGATCCAGACCAGGCCGGCTTCGGGAGGCAGCGCGAGCCAGGCCATCGCCGGTGCGATCGCGTGACCGAGTGCATCGATCCAGCCCCAGTGCTGCGCCAGTTGCACGGCGATCATCACCGGCAACATCACTTTCATCAGCGAGACGAAGAGGCGACGACTGCGATCGAGTAGTCGTGCAGAGTAGTTGAACAAGGGGACCTGCCGGAGTGCAACGGTGCAGACTGCGAGCATAGCTCGCCGCGGCCGATCCGGTCGCGCAGGCTGCGCGCGCAAGCAACGCCGGCGCCCGCGCCAGCCAGATTCAGTTGCCGGCACAGGGGCTATCCGTGAAAGCGTTCTCCTCGCTCCCCGCACTATCGGCGCTGGCGCTGGCGCTCGGCGTTTCGGGCGCCTACGCGCAATCGTCGACGAACGACGTCCAGGCCTCGCCGGTCACGCCGCCGGCGGCTTCTTCGACGACGCCCTCGGCGGCTTCGACCACGACGCCCTCCGCGGCATCGACCACGACGACGCCTGCCGCCCCGTCCAGCAGCACCGATTCCGCCTCGGACGATCGCGGCGGCGCCGGTTACGGCCGGGGCTACCGGCCGGGTCCGGGAATGATGAACGGGCCGGGAGCGATGCGCGGTCACCGACCCGGCTACGGCTACGGCTACGGCTACGGCGGCGGTTACGGCAGCGACGAAGGCAACGCCCTCGACGATCGAGGCTCCGGCTACGGCCCGGGGATGATGCGTGGCTACGGCCCGGGCTACGGAATGGGCCGCGGCGGCTATGGCCAGGGCCCGGGCTTCGGTGGCCCGGGAGGCGGCGGCTGCGGCTGGGGCGCGGGGCCGGGAATGATGGGCGGCCCAGGCTGGGGGATGGGCCCGGGCATGATGGGCCCGGGGATGATGGGCCCGGGCATGATGGGTCCGGGGATGGGCGGCCCGGGGTGGGGACGCGGGACGATGGGCCCGTGGGGCGCGCTGGCTTCGCTCGACCTCGACGATTCGCAGCGCAAGCAGCTGCGTGACCTGCACCAGCAGCAGCGCCGCAAGCACTGGGCGCTGATGGGGCAGATGCAGGAGGAAATGGAGAAGCTGCAGGACGCGTGGGGCGACGGAGCGGGAACGCCCGACCGCGCGGCGATCCTCGCAGCGAACCGGCGCATCTCCGATCTGCGCCAGCAGATGCTCGAGTCGCGCCTGGACGCGGCCGAGCAGTTCGACAAGATCCTCCGGCCCGAGCAGCGCGAGCAACTGCGGTCGCAGCGGGAAGCAGGCCAGGGCCGGGCAAGGCGCTGAGCGCGTCCGGCAGGGTGTGCGCGGAGGGTGTGCATATAATAAGCATCCCTTACTAATAGACCCCCTCCCGCGTGCGTCCGTCGCCGGACAGCCTCAGTTTTCTGCTCGCCGACGTGTCGCGGCTGCTGCGACGCGAGATCGCGCAGCGCCTCGAGGGCAGCGAGCTGACCTTCGTGCAGGCGCGCGTTCTCGTGCATCTCGCGCGCGAAGGCGGCCTGCGCCAGGTCGAACTCGCCGCGCGGCTCGAAGTGCAGCCGATCACGCTCGCACGCGTCATCGACCAGCTCGAGCGGCGCGGATTCGTCGAACGTCGCGTCGATCCCGAGGATCGGCGTGCCTGGCGCCTTTTCGTGACCGCGCAGGCGCACGAATCGCTCGCGTCGATTCGACGCATCGGCGAGGCAGCCCGCACCGAGGCGCTTGCCGGCGTGGCGCCGGCCAGCATCGACGTGCTCCTGCAGGCGCTTGCACGGATGCGGCAGAACCTGGTCGACGCAGCAGGCAGGACCGGCGGCAGGAAGCGCAGCGAATGAACGACCAGACGGCAACCGGCCTGCGCCGGCCCGAGGATCCGACGGCGCGCGAAGTCGCGCCGCAGGACGATCCGCACGAACGTGGGCCGCAGCGCCCGAGCATCGACGAAGCGCCCGCGCGCGCGGGCGCGGCAGCGGGCAGCGTCGACGCCGTGCGGCCCGCCACCGTGCGGCACCGCCGAGCGCTGCGCTGGACGCTGCTCGTCGTCGTTCCGCTCGTCGCGCTTCTGGTCGGTGCCGGCGCGTGGCTGCTCGGCGGACGATACGTCGAGACCGACAACGCGTTCGTCAAGGCCGACAAGGTGCCGGTGAGCGCGGAAGTCGCCGGCGCGGTCGTGCAGGTGCTCGTGCGCGAGAACGAAGTCGTGCGGGCCGGCCAGCCGCTGTTCCGGCTCGATCCGGCGCCGTTTCGCGTCGCGATGTCGAAGGCCGAGGCCAGGCTCGGCGAGGTGCGCACCGACCTCGCCGCAATGAAGGCGAGCTATCGCGAGAAGCAGGCGCAGATCGAGCTCGCGCGCACCCGCCTGGACTTCGCGCGCAAGGAGCAGGCGCGACAGGCCGATCTGGCGGCCCGGAACTTCATCTCGGCATCGAAGCTCGACGACGCGCGCAAGAGCGTCGACATCGCACGACAGGAACTGCAGGCGCAGCAGCAGGACCTGCAACGCGTCGCGGCCGCGCTCGGCGGAAGCATCGATCTTCCGCTCGAATCGCATCCCAGCTACCGCGCGGCCCTTGCGGAGCTCGCGCAGGCGCGACTCGATCTGTCGCGCGTCGAGGTACGCGCGTCGATCGACGGCACGATCAGCCACCTGCCCAAGCCCGGGCAGTTCGTCGGCGCCGGCGCCACGGCAGCGTCGCTGGTGGCCGATGCGCGTCCCTGGGTGGAGGCGAACTTCCCCGAAAAGGACCTCACCTACGTGCATCCGGGCCAGCCGGTCGAAGTCGGCATCGACACCTATCCCGACCGGACGTGGACCGGCGTCGTCGACAGCCTGAGCCCGGCCACCGGCGCGGAGTTCTCGATCCTTCCCGCGCAGAACGCCAGCGGCAACTGGGTGAAGGTCGCTCAACGCGTGCCGCTGCGCGTGCGGCTCGACGCGCAATCCGATGCGCCCCGGCTGCGCGCGGGGATGAGCGCCACGGTGCGCATCGACACCGGCCACCGGCGCGAGCTGTTCGGATTTTCGTTCTGACGCCGGGGCCGCGATGAGCGCGACGGCCGGTGCAACGACGGGTGCAACGACGGGCGCACCGGGCGCACCGGGCGCGGCCGCGCACCGCGGAGCGATCACCGTCTCGGTGATGCTCGCGACGATCATGCAGGCGCTCGACACGACGATCGCCAACGTCGCGCTGCCGCACATGCAGGGAACGATGGGCGCGACCTACGAACAGATCTCGTGGGTGCTCACCTCGTACATCGTCGCAGCGGCGATCTGCATTCCGCTCACCGGATTCCTGGCCGCGCGTTTCGGCCGCAAGCGGTTGTTCCTGTGGTCGGTGGTCGGCTTCACGGTGACGTCGATGCTCTGCGGAGCCGCGCAGAACCTCGCGCAGATCGTCGTGTTCCGGCTCATGCAGGGCGTGTTCGGCGCGAGCCTCGTCCCGCTGTCGCAGGCAGTGCTGCTCGACACCTACCCGCGCGAGCAGCACGGTTCGGCGATGGCGCTGTGGGGCCTGGGCGTGATGGTGGGGCCGATCCTCGGGCCTACGCTCGGCGGCTGGCTCACCGAGTACTACAACTGGCGCTGGGTGTTCTACATCAACCTGCCCTTCGGCATCCTCGCGTGGCTGGGCATCGCCACCTACGTGCACGAGACGCCGCTGCAGCGCGCGCGCCGCTTCGACTGGTTCGGCTTCGCGATGCTGGGCCTGGCGATCGGCGCGTTCCAGATGATGCTCGACCGCGGCGGGACGCTCGACTGGTTCGCGAGCACCGAGATCGTCGCCGAGGCGATCCTGGCGGCCGCCGCGCTGTACCTGTTCATCGCGCACACGCTCACCTGCGAGCATCCCTTTCTCGAGCCGCAACTGTTCCGCGATCGCAATTTCGTCGTCGGGCTGATGTTCATCTTCGTCGTCGGCATGATCCTGCTGACGACGATGACGCTGCTGCCGCCGTTCCTGCAGGGCCTGATGGGCTATCCGGTCGTCGACGTGGGTCTGCTGCTGGCGCCGCGCGGCGTGGGGACGATGCTGGCGATGCTCGTCGTCGGCCGGCTGTCGGGGCGCGTCGACGTACGCCTGCAACTGCTCGTCGGGTTGTCGCTCACCGCGATCTCGCAGTGGGAGATGACCCGCTTCGATCTCGACATCGGCGGCTGGGACATCGTGCGCACCGGCATCGTCCAGGGCGTGGGCCTCGGCTTCCTGTTCGTGCCGCTGTCCACCGTCACTTTCTCGACGCTCGCCGCGACGCTGCGCAACGAGGGCACGTCGCTGTACAGCCTGATCCGCAACATCGGCATGAGCATCGGCGTGTCGGTCGTCATCACGATGCTCGCCCGCTGGACGCAGTCGGGGCACGCCGCGCTCGCGCAGTACATCAATCCGTTCAGCCTGCCGCTGCACGCGGCGGCCGACGCGGGCGCGCTCGACCTGCACTCGCTGCAGGGGCTCGCGATGATCGACGACGAGGTCACGCGCCAGGCGGCGATGCTCGCCTACCTGCAGGACTTCCGGCTGATGATGTGGGTGACGCTGGCGGCGATGCCGCTGATCGTGCTGCTGCGACCCGGAAAGGCGACCCCAGCCGGGGCGCCGGTCGCCGATTGATCGCGAACGCGACGATCGATTCGGCCGTCACCGCTTCAACCCTTGCCGAGCATCAGGTTCGGCAGCAGCAGCACCGTCGCGGGCGCCAGCCACATCAGCGCGATGCAGACGAGGTACGCCAGCAGGAAGTACATCACGCCGAAAAAGATCGTCTGGATCGGCACGTCGGGCGCCAGGCCGTTGACGATGAACACGTTCACGCCCACGGGCGGCGTGACCGCGCCCATTGTCGTGACGACCGTCAGCAGGATCGTGAACCAGATCGGGTCGTAGCCCAGCGCCGCGGCGAGCGGAAAGAAGATCGGTACGGTGACGACGAGAAACCCGAGCGCGTCCATCAGCGCGCCGCCGACCAGGTAGATGCCGACCACGACCAGCAGGATCACGGCAGGCGGCACCGGCAGCGACGCGGCCCAGTCGGCGAGCTCGAAGGGCAGTCGCGACACGGTGAGGAAACGGCCGAAGAGCACCGCGCCGGTGATCAGCAGCACGACCATCGCGGAGATCCGCAGCGTCTCGGCGGTGGCCTGCACGATCGCCGGCATGCGCAGTCCGCCGCGCGCCAGGCCGATCGCCAGCGCGCCGAAGGCGCCTGCGGCGCCGGCCTCGGTCGGCGTGAACCAGCCGAAGTACAGCCCGCCGATGACCAGCAGGAAAAGCACCAGCGTCTCGAGCACGCCCCACAGCGACGCGATCTTTTCGCGCAGCGTCGTCGCCGGTCCGGGCGGTCCGAGCGCGGGCCTGCGCGCGCAGACCGCCAGCACCGTGCCGAGAAAGAGCACCGTGAGCAGCAGTCCGGGAACGATGCCTGCGAGGAACAGGCGCAGCAACGACTGCTCGGTCTGCACCGCGATGACGATCATCACGACGCTGGGCGGAATGACGACGCCGAGCGTGCCGCCGACGGCGACCGCGCCGGTGCTCAGCGCCCGGTCGTAGCCGTAGCGGCGCATCTGCGGCAGTGCGATCGTTCCCATGGTCGCGGCGGTGGCCGAGTTGGACCCGCAGATCGCGGAGAAGCCGGCGCAGGCGGCGATCGTCGTTCCGGCCAGCCCTCCGGGCAGCCGACCGAACCACTTGTACGCGGCGTCGTACAGCCGCTCGGTGATGCCGGCGCGAAACGCGAACTGCCCCATCAGCACGAACAGCGGCACCACGCTCAGCCCGTACGACGAGAACTGTTCCCAGACGTTCGTCGCGAGCAGGTGCGTGGCCGCCGGCCCGGAGAGCAGCCAGGCGTTGCCGAGCACGCCTGCCAGCAGCATCGCGAACGCGATCGGCATGCCGAGCGCCATCAGCCCGAACATCACGACGAGGCCCAGTGCGGCGACGACGGTCGAGTCCATTCAGGCGGGAAGGCGCAACGCGGCCCGCGCCAGCGCGCGGAAGAAATCCACGAGCAACGCGAGCGCCAATCCGCCGCTGCCGATCGCCACCACGTAGACCCACGGATGAACGATCGCCTTCAGCGTCTCGGACAGCGAGCCGCTGCGCTGCAGGACGGTGCCGTAGCTGGCGACGTACCACGCCACTGCGCCGAACAGGAGCAGCGCGGCGAGCGCGTCGAGGGCCTCGACGATCGCCCGGGCGCGTGGGCGCAGCCGCGCGACGACGAGGTCGATCGCGACGTGGCCCGCGTGCCGTTGCGTGTAGCCGAGCGCAAGCGCCATGGCGACCGCCGACAGCCAGCCGATCACCTCGTACGAACCGGCGACCGGCCGGCCGAAAGCGCGCAGCACCAGGTCGGCGACGGTGAACAGCATCATCGCGACGAGCGCCACGCCCGCGATCGCGGCCAGCGCGCGATTCACGAGCGCGTCGAATGCGGCCAGCGCCTTCATCGGCGAAGCGCTGCCGCTGCCCGCACACGCGCACCGGGGGTCGAGCGACGTGGCCGGCCGCAAGCGGTTCGGCGCACGGCCGCCGTCCTCACTGGCGCGAGAACTGGTCGCGCAGTTCGCGCAGCCGCTTCAGGTACTGCTCGGCCGGCAGTCCTTTCGCCTTCGTCTCGTCGATCCACCGAGCGATCATCGGCTCGAGCCTGGCGTCCCAGCGGCGGCGTTCGTCGTCGCTCAGCGAGACGACCTGCAGCTGGTGGTTCTTCTTCGACCAGTCGAGCGCGCGCTCGACGTTCTCCTTGTCGTGATAACGGCCGGTCCAGGTCGCCATCTCGGGGCCGAGCTCGTCGATGACCTTCTTCACGTCGTCGGGCAGGCGGTCCCAGCGCTTGCGATCCATCAGGGCGGCGAAGCTGACGACGACGGTCGGATAGTCGGTGACGTACTTCAGCGACTCGGCGAGCTTGAAGTCCTGCAGCACTTCGCGCGAAGTCATCGTGCCGTCGATCACGCCGGTCTGCACCGCCTGCGGCACTTCGGGCATCGGCATGCCGACCGGCGCCGCACCGAGCGCCTGCAGCACCGGCACGCCGGTGCCGGCCGCGCGCAGCTTCATGCCGGCGAGTTGCCCGGCTTCGCTCACCGGCTTGCGCGACTGGATGTAGCCGGGCTCGCCGGTGAACACCGCGATCACCTTGAAGCCTTCGTATTCCTTCGGCTGGAACTCCTTCGTCAGCTCCCACAGCGTGCGGCTCGCGACGGTGGCGTTCGGGAAGCCGACCGGCAGCGACGCGCCCGAGGTCAGTGCGAAGCGGCCCGGATCGTACGACGGCGAACCCAGTCCGATGTCGGCGACGCCCTTGGCGACGCCGTCGTACATCTCGCGCGCGCCGAGCAGCGTGCCGCCGGGGAAGGTCTTCACCGCGACCTTGCCGTTCGTGCGTTTGGCGAGTTCGTCTGCCCAGTGCTGCATTTGCCTGCCGGGGAAAGTGCCGGCCGGTGCGAAGAACGCGTAGGTGAGCGTGATGTCGGCCGCGGATGCAGGCGTGGGCGTGGCCAGTGCGGCCGCGCCGGCGAGAAACGGGCCGACGATCCAGGGTGCGACGAGCTTCGAGAACGTGCGGCGCTTCATGGCTTCACCTCGGCAGGGATCGATCCGCGGGATCGGGAACATGGATGTCGAATGCGTCGAGCGCGATCTCTCGCACCTTCGCGCGATCGTAGGCGGCGGTCGGCGGAAAGGGGCGCGTCGCGTCGAAGCCCACCTTGCTGCCGAAGTAGTCCGGGAAGGACGGATTGAGACCGTGGCCGAAGACCCGGTCGATCCGCAGGATCCCGTGCTCGGGGTCCAGGCGCGTGGCCATCGCCCATTCGACGTCCGAGGGGTCACGGATGTCGACGTCGTCGTCGACCACGGTGACCATCTTCAACGGCGGGAACGCGGCGAAAGCCGCCATCAGTGCCTGCTTCGACCAGCCGGCGCGCTTCTGCGAGAGCTGCACGATCGCGTGGTAGAAGCCGCAGCCGCCGTGCGAGAAATAGACGTCCTGCACGCCCGGCACCTGCTTCTGCAGCAACGCGAGCACGTTCGCCTCGCCGAGCAGGCCGACCGAATTGAACACCTCGACGCCCGAGAGGATCGTCTGGAAGATCGGCTGGCGCCGGCGATGGATGCGGCGCACGTGCACCAGCGGGCGCGGTGCGACGGTGGCGTAGTAGCCGGTGACTTCGGCGAAGGGACCCTCGTCGTGAAACTCGCCGGGGACGATCTCGCACTCGAGCGCGAACATCGCGTGCGCAACCATCTCCACCGGCGAGACGGTGCCGGCAACGAGCTGCAGCGGCTGCCCGTGGAACTCGCTGGCGATGCCCAGTTCGTCGGTGTCGATCGGCGCGGCTTCGGCCGGCGTGGCCGCGCAGAAATGCAGCCCCGGACCGACGCCGACGTTCAGCGTGAAGGGCAACGATTCGCCGCGCGCCGCCGCTTTCCCGAGGTAGGTCTCGAGGTGACGCCCGGCGTCGATGTTGACCGCGAGCCGGTCGGGGCCGATCACCATGAAGCGCTGGATCGACGCGTTGCGCACGCCCGTCTGCGGATCGCGTGCGATCACGACGCCGGCATCGAAATACGGACCGCCGTCTTTCTCGGCGTGCAGCGGAATCGGCAACTTCGAGAGGTCGACACGCGATTCGGTGACCTGCAGCACCGGAGCATCGTCGACCACCACCGGCGCGACCGGGCGCTGTTGCCAGTCGCGGATGCATTGCGAGACGAACTGCGGCAGCGAGCGCTCGGGCCGATCGAACAGCGCGGCGAGCAGTTCGCGCGACCAGTACAGGCCGGTCAGCACCGGATGGCGGCTGCCCTTCACGTGCTCGAAGAGCACGGCGCTCGGACCGCCCTCGAAATGCGACGCGATGCCGGCGAGCTCGTGCGCCGGGTCGACTTCGGAGCGAACCCGCACGAGTCGACCTCGCCGGTCGAGCCACTTCACGATCGCGCCGAGATCGGCGACGACCGGCAAGCCTGACCCGTTGCCGGTCATGGTCTCCTCCGTTGCGTCTTCTGTTTGTCGGAGCATCGTAGAGGATGCCTTCGTCCGGGAAAAGCGCGCACGACGACATTGCGTGCGGCGCGGGTACGATGCGGCGAATGGCACGGAGCGATCGCATGGACGAGACGGCGAATTCCGCGCTGCAGGCGCGCGCCGAGGCCTTCCGGGCGCTGCACCAGCGCCAGGGAGAGGCCTTCGTGATTCCGAACCCGTGGGACGTCGGCACCGCGCGACTGCTCGCGTCGCTCGGCTTCGAGGCGCTGGCGACGACGAGCGCCGGTTGCGCCTTTGCGCTGGGCGTGGCGGACAACCGCATCGATCGCGACACGGCGATCGAGCACGTGCGCGTGCTCGCCGACGCAACGGCGCTTCCGTTGAGCGCAGACCTCGAGAACGGCTTCGGCGACGATCCGCGAACCGTTGCCGACACGATTCGGCGTGCGGCCGCCGCCGGCGCCGTCGGTGGCTCGATCGAGGACACGAACACGCGCAACGAGCGCCCGCAGTACGAGTTCGAGCACGCGGTCGAGCGCGTCCGCGCAGCCGCCGAGGCGGCGCGCTCGCTCGACTTCCCGTTCACGCTCACCGCGCGCGCGGAGAATTTCCTGGTCGGCAATCCCGACCTGCGCGACACGATCCGCCGCCTGCAGGCCTATCGCGACGCCGGCGCCGACGTGCTCTATGCGCCGGGGCTGGCGACGCGCGAGGCGATCGCCGAGGTCGTGCGCTCGGTCGACCGGCCGGTGAACGTGCTGATGGGCTCGCCGGCACTGCGCCTGAACGTCGACGAGCTGGCCGCGATCGGCGTGCGGCGCATCAGCGTCGGCAGCGCGATGTCGCGCGCGGCGCTCGGTGCGTTCCTGCGTGCAGCGCGCGAGATCCGCGAGCACGGCAGCTTCGGCTTCGGCGCCGACGCAATCGGCTACGCCGAGATCAACGCGATGTTCGCGGCGCCGTCGCGCTGAAAAAGCCGTGGACGAATCCGCGATGTCCGCTCGTTGCGCGCGGACACGCCGGGGTCATTCTCCGGACAGGCGGCTGCGGCGCAGGAACGGCCCGAGCGCAAGCGGCGCGAAGTACATCGGGATCTGCGCGATGCCGGTGTACAGCGAGAACGCGTCGCCGGCACTGCCGGCGGTGATCACCAGCATCAGCCCGACGTTGCGGTTGCCGCTCATCAACGCGCAGGTGTAGGCCGTGGCGACGCCCGCGCGGCGAAAGAGCAGCCATCCGGCCGCGTGCATGACCACCGCCGCCGCGCAGGCGACCAACAGCAGCAACGCGATGAACGCAGGGTCGCTCAGCAGGCGTTGCGTGACGCCGTCCATCACGGCGATCGCGAAGACGACGAGCAGCACGACGTTCAGCCCGCCGAGCAGTTCGTCGTGTCGTTCCAGGCGCGCGACGCCGACGCCGCGGCGCAGCAGCGCGGCCAGCACGAAGGGCAGGGCGACGAGCAGCGACACGCGCGCGAAGAACGCGACGACGTCCACCTGCAGCCCGCTGCCGGCCAGCAGCGTGGCGACGATCGGCGTGAGCGTCAGGGGCAGCAGCATCGTCGTCGTCACCGTGCCGATCACCGCGCCGACCCCGTCGAGCCCGAGAATGAGCGCGAACACCGCCGCCGAACCGATCGGCGGGGCCGCCGACTGCAGCACGAGCACGCGGCGCAACGGTTCGTCCAGCCCGGCCACGCCGGTCAGCGCCCAGACGAGCAGCGGCGACGCCACCAGCAGCCACGCCGCGAACAGCACCGGCAGCGCCGGTCGGCGCGCGGCCTCGGCCATCTGCGTCCAGTCGAGCCGCAGCAGCGCTGCAGTGAGCGTGCCGATCACGGCGAAGGTGAGCAAGGGCCGCAGCAGCGCAGCCAGCGGCGGCGCCGCGATGCCGATGAACACGCCGGCCGGCAGCGCCCAGCGCGCATGCCGGCCGAGCAGCGCAAGCGCGCGCGCGGCGATCACCGCGCGGCCGCTCGCCGCGGCGGCACCCGATCAGTCGGCAGGGCGCGGCTTCGCCGTGCCGCCGGCGCCGATCGTCTCCGGCAGCGCGCCGCCTTCGCCTTCCCAGCGCTCGATTCGGTCGCGCCGGTCGCGGGAACGACGCTCGTGGTCGCGATACCACGATCGAACGGCAAGCGCGCCGGCGACGACGCCGACGAACAGCGCGAGCGCCATCAGCGGCGTGTTCGCGCGGCGATCGTCGTCGTGCGCGTCGGTCGGCGGTTCGACTTCGGGGCGGCGCTTCATGATGTGCGGGCGCCGGCGCGCTCGGATCCGGCCCCGGCCGTGCGCCGCTCGATCGGCTGCTGCCCCGGGATCATCGCCACGATGCGCGGGATGATGTTGGCGGCCAGCGGCAGCAGCACCGTGTAGTCGATCGCCTTGGACAGTCGCGAGTTCGAGCGGCGGCCGCGCCGAAGAAACAGTGCGCCGACCACGCCGACCGCCACGGCGACGACACCGATCTGCGCCAGGCGCGGGGTGGCTCCCTCGCTCAGCACCTGCAGCGCGGAGCGCACGTCCTCGTCGGCCGTGGTGACGGCGCGATCGGCGCGTGCGATTCGTTCTTCGTAGTCGAATTCGTTCATGCGCTGCTCCGCCTAACGGACGTCTCCGGCGCCGCTCTGGCCGGCCGGAACCGACGAGCCGCCGGAAGGGTTGCGAACGTGCAGGTGCTTCAGCGTCGCGGGGAACAGCAGCCGCTGCGCGAGCTTGCGCACGGCGACGACGCAGATCCACGCGCCGATCAGGTTCGCGGCGACGACGATGACGATCGCCAGCCACGGCACGAGCCCGAGCGCCATCAGGCCCCAGGTGATGCCCCAGATGGCGACCAGCCACGCCGAGATCGCAAGAATGGCACCGAGCACTCCGACGAGCAGCATCTGCGCCAGCGCGATGCCGGCGCGTCGTCCTTCGAGGGCAACCAGTTCGAGCCGCGTGGTGAGCGCGGCGCGCAGCGACTCGAACAGGTCGTACACCGCCTCGCGCAGCGAGACCGTCGGCGGCGGGCTCGGATAGCGGGCGGCCATCGGTCAGTGCCTCATCCGGCCGAGCAGCAGCCCAGCGACGGCGGCAATGCCGATCGCGGCGATCGGATTCTCGCGGACGTAGTTGCGGGTCGTCTCGAGCGCCGCTTCGCCCGAGTCGCGCCACTGGTCGGCGCGCTGCGAGACCGCGTCGACCGCCTGCGAGGCGCGCTCGCTGAGCGCGTTCATCGCAGGCTGCACCTTCCCGGACAGGCGATCGACCGTTTCGTGCGCCTTGTCGGCCAGGCGGTCGACACCCTGGTCGGCCTTGCGCGTCATCTCGTCGGCGGTCGGGAACGAACCCGTGGGCGACGAGGAGGTTCCTCCGTTGGTTGGCGTGCCGGTCTGCATGCTGCGCTCCTTCGTGTCGAACGTGGACAGGGTGGGTCAAACAGTGGCAATGCGCGCAGCAACCCGCATGCCCGAGGGGATTATCGCGCACCGCGGTCTTCGCGAAAACGTGTCACGATGGCTGCCCACGAGACGAGCGAGACGGCCGGTGCCTGCAACGAAGACGACGAATCGACGACGCGCGCGAGTCCGTGCGTCCGCCCGCTCGCTGGCGGGTGCCTGGCCGTGGGTGTCGCTGGGGACGCGCTGGCTCGAGATCGGCTGGGCGGCCCCGCAGGTGGTCGCGCACCGCACGCAGCGCATGCTGCACAGCGGCCCGTTTCCCTCGCAGGTCGATCGCGACGAGTTCCGCCGCATGTTCGACGAGAAGGGCGAAGCGTGGTTCGAGTCGATGCTGCGGATGTCGACCGAGATGGGAAGGCAATGGGTGGCGTTCGCCACCGCTGCGGCGATGCAGCCGTGGTGGCTCGCGTCGCCCGGTTCGTCGCCGGCGGCGCGCTGGCACTCGGCCTGGTGCGGCGTCGTGCGCAACTGGGCGCGCGCCACGCCGCGCATCGCCCGGCTCGGACTCGATCCGGTGCATCGGCGCGCCACCGCCAACGCGCGTCGCCTGGCGCACGTCGACCCGGCGAAAGCGCCTACCGGTCGAGTGCGAGCAGTTCCGTCCGCATCCCCAGGTTCGTCAGCAGCTCGCCGAGCATCGCCGAAGTGACGGTCTCCTCGCCGATGGCGCGGATTCCGCGGCTCTCCATGCACAGGTGACGGCAGCGCACCACGACCCCGACGGCGATCGGCGACAGGTGCGACATCAGCGCATCGGCGATCTGCCGCGTCAGGCGCTCCTGCACCTGCAGGCGCTTGGCGAAGCAGTCGACGAGCCGGGTCAGCTTCGACAAACCGACGATGCACCCTGCCGGCACGTAGCCGACGGTCGCCGTTCCGAAGAAGGGCGCGAGGTGGTGCTCGCAATGACTGTAGACGGGAATCCGGCGCACGACGATCAGTTCGTTGTACTGCTCGGCACCGTCCTCGAACACCTTCAGGATGTCGGCCGGGTCTTCCAGGTAACCCGACGTCCAGTCTTCCCACGCGCGCGAGATGCGCGCCGGCGTCTCGCGCAGTCCGGGCCGGTCGGGGTTCTCGTGCAGGCTGCGCAGCAGCCGGCGCCAGTCGTCGTGCGTGAACGGTCGGTCCTCGGATGCATCGCTCATCTCGCTGCCTCTCCATCGTCTCGGGAAGCGGCAGTGTAGGGCGGTTGGCGCTCCGAACGTTCCCGCGTGCGCCGCTGCCTCGTACAATGCGCGCTTCGTCGCCGGCCCCGCGCATGTCCGATCGTCTCTCGAGCCTGCTCGCACGCTTCAGTCCTCGCGCCCATGTCGATCGCAGCGGTGCGCTGCATTCGCCGATCGCGTACGGCGCCGAAGGCGACGCCGGCCGGCTGCACCTGCTTCGCACCGGCTCGGTTCGTTCGCTGCACCCCGGCTGGTCGCCGCTGCGGCTCGCCCGCGCGTCGCTGCTGTTCTATCCGCGCCCCTTCGCCCACGAGCTGCAGCCCGACGAGGCGGCGCGGCCCGACGTCGTCAGCGCGTCGATCCACTTCGACGGCGGCTCGGTCGGGCCGCTGGCGGCAGCGCTGCCGCCGGTGCTGGTTCTGCCGCTCGAGGCGCTCGGCGAGGCGCAGCCGACGATCGCGCAACTCTTCTCCGAGGCCGATCGCGTGCTCTGCGGCCGGCAGGTCGCGCTCGACCGGCTGTGCGAGCTGCTCTTCGTGCAGGTGCTGCGCCACGTCATCGACCACGGCCTGGTCGGCGCGGGCATGCTCGCCGGGCTCGCCGATGCGCGGCTGTCGAAGGCGCTCGTCGTGCTGCACGACGAGCCCGAGCGCGACTGGCACCTCGAGGATCTCGCCGCCGCAGCGGGCATGTCGCGGGCGCGCTTCGCGGCGCGTTTCAAGCAGGTGCTCGGCGTCGCGCCCGGCGAATACCTCACGCGCTGGCGCATCGCGCTGGCGCAGCACCTGCTGCAGCAAGGCCATGCCGTCAAGCAGGTGGCGGGCGAAGTCGGCTATGCGAGCCCGGCCGCGCTCGGTCGGATGTTCGTCACGCGCACCGGTTCCACGCCGAAGGCGTGGGCGAACACGCGCACCGGCAACGGCGCCGCGGACGATCGCCCGGACGGGCAGGACGTCGCCGCGCGCAGAGCCGAGGCGGCCACCGGGTAGAATCGCGTCGTGCCCGAACTCGCCAACGACACCTTCCTGCGCGCGCTGCGGCGCGAGCCCACCGAGTACACGCCGATCTGGCTGATGCGCCAGGCCGGCCGTTACCTGCCCGAATACAACGAGACGCGCAAGCGCGCCGGCAGCTTCCTCGCCCTGTGCAAGAACCCGGAGCTGGCCTGCGAGGTCACGCTGCAGCCGCTCGAGCGGTTCGCGCTCGACGCAGCGATCCTGTTCTCGGACATCCTCACGATTCCCGACGCGATGGGGCTGGGCCTGCATTTCGTCGACGGCGAAGGCCCTCGCTTCGAGCGCCCGGTGCGCGACGAGGCGGCGGTTGCGGCACTCGCGGTGCCCGATCCGTCGCAGGAACTGCGCTACGTCACCGACGCAGTGCGGACGATCCGCTCGGCGCTCGCCGGCCGCGTGCCGCTGATCGGTTTCGCCGGCAGCCCGTGGACGCTGGCCTGCTACATGGTCGAGGGCGGCGCGAGCACCGATTTCCGGCGCATCAAGACGATGCTCTACCAGCGCCCCGACCTGCTCGAGCGCATCCTCGCCGTCAACGCCGCGTCGGTCGCTGCGTATCTGAACGCGCAGATCGAAGCCGGCGTCGACGTCGTGATGATCTTCGACTCCTGGGGCGGCGCGCTCGCCGACGGCGCCTTCCAGCGTTTCTCGCTCGAGCCGATGCGCCGCGTCGTCGACGCGCTGCGACCTGCCGCCGGAGGCCGGGGGGCGGCGCAAGCGCGAATCCCGAGCATCGTCTTCACCAAGGGCGGCGGTCCGTGGCTCGAGGATCTCGCCGGTCTGGGCTGCGATGCGATCGGCGTCGACTGGACGGTGAACCTCGCGCGCGCCCGCGAGCGGATCGGCTCACGCTGCGCGCTGCAGGGCAACCTCGATCCGATGGTCCTGATGGCGGGCGAGGATGCCGTGCGTCGCGAGGCGCAACGGGTGCTCGAAGCCTTCGGTGCGCTGACGCCGGGCCACGGACACGTCTTCAACCTCGGGCACGGGATCAGCCAGTTCTCGCCGCCCGAGAGCGTGGCGGTGCTCGTCGACGCCGTCCATTCCGGCAGCCGCCGCTTCCACGTTTCGTAAGCGGGCCACGCCGCGCGGCCGATTGCCGCAATCCCTGAAAACGGACCGCCCGATAGAGGGTGACTGCTGACTTATGCACAGACGGCGCCGGACCTCTCCGAGCGCGTCGGCGATGTCATTGCAGTCGGGAGGGGTATCGTAAGTCCTTGATTTCAAAGAGGTGCGGGTTGCTGAAAAAATGAGCAACCGACCACAGAACGCGATTTGACGCGGACTTGCGAGCGCTGTCGACGCATTGTTCACAGTTTTGTCCACAGCTTTTGTGAACGACCGCGAAAAGCGCTTTGGAGCCGCGGGATTGAGTGCCGAACTTAAAGCAATCTCTTATGAGCGCGAGCGCTGATCGCGCCGCTGCGTGCGCGTGCGCGGACGGGGAGGGCTTCGCTCGCGTAGCACTCGACGTACCCGCCTCGCAACTGGGCGCGTCGCTTTTCGACTACGCCGTCGGTGCGCAGGCCCCGAAGGTGCGGGTCGGTGCCTGGGTCGTCGTGCCGTGGGGGCGCGCGCGGCGCATCGGCCTCGTCGTTGCGCTGAGCGATCGGCCGGCGGTCGACGCGGCGCGCGTGAAGGCGGTCGAACACGTGCTGGACGACGCGCCGCTGCTGCCGGCCGCGTGGATCGAACTGGTGGAGTTCGCCGCGCGCTATTACCACCGCGGCATCGGCGAGGTCGCGATGCCGGCGATCCCGAAACTGCTGCGAACGGCCCCGGCGGCAGGCGTCGCCGCCAACTCGCCGCCCCGCGGCCGGCGCAGGCAGCGCTCGGCCTTCGAGCGCGCGCGAAGCCGATGGCGCGAGCACGAGCGGCCCGATGCGCCGCCCGATGCGTTGCCGGACCCGAATCGACCTGCCCCGGCGCTGAACGACGGCCAGCGGCGCGTTCTCGATGCGCTGCGGGCGGCCGACGGCTTCGCCGTGCATCTGCTGCACGGCGTCACCGGCAGCGGCAAGACCGAGGTGTACCTGCGCTGGCTGGCCGAAGTGCTGGCGCGGGACGCGCGCGCGCAGGTGCTGCTGCTCGTTCCCGAGATCGCGTTGACGCCGCAGTTGCACGCTCAACTCGTCGCGCGCTTTCCGCGCGAGCGCGTGGCGTTGCTGCATAGCGAGATGGCCGACGCCGAGCGCGCGGCGCACTGGCTCGCCGTCGTGGAGCAACGCGCGCGCGTGGTACTCGGCACGCGGCTGGCGGTGCTCGCGCCGTTCCCGGCGCTGGCCGCGATCGTCGTCGACGAGGAGCACGACGCGTCGTACAAGCAGCAGGAAGGCGTGCGCTACTCGGCGCGTGACCTGGCGATCGCCGCCGCTTCGCAGCGGCGCGTGCCGATCCTGCTCGGCTCGGCGACGCCGTCGCTCGAGACCTGGTTTGCCGTGCGCCGCGGCCGCTATCGTTCGCACGCGCTGCACGAGCGCATCGGCGGCGCCGCGCTGCCCGCGGTCGAATGCGTCGACTCGTCGTCGGGCGCCCGGCTGCGCCACGCGCTCGCGCCGCGCGTCGTCGAGGCGATCGAGGCGACGCTCGCGCGCGGCGAGCAGGCGCTCGTCTTCGTCAATCGCCGCGGCTACGCGCCGGTGCTTTCCTGCGCCGCCTGCGGCTGGCTCAGCCGCTGCCCGAACTGCTCGGCCTATCGCGTGTTGCACCGGGTCGATCGAACCGCGACCGACGACGCGGCGAACCGCGCCGACGGCGCGCCCGGCGCGCACGGCGCGCCGCGTCGGGGCGCGGCGCCGCGCTATCGGCTCGTGTGCCACCACTGCGCGTCCGAGCAGTCGGTGCCGCGCGCCTGCCCCGACTGCGGCAACGTCGATCTCGACGCGCTCGGCCGCGGCACGCAACGGCTGGAGGAAGCGCTCGTCGATCTTTTCCCGCAGCGCCGCATCGCGCGGCTCGACCGCGACGTCGCGCGGCGACGCGGTGCCGCGCAGCGCGTACTCGACGCCGCGCACGCCGGCGAAGTCGACCTGCTCGTCGGCACGCAGATGCTCGCCAAGGGCCACGACTTCCGCCGTCTTGCGCTGGTCGTCGCGCTCGACGTCGACGCCGGACTGCACGCGGCCGACTTTCGTGCGCCCGAGCGGTTGTTCGCGACGCTGATGCAGGTGGCGGGACGCGCCGGACGCGGCGGCGCGCCGAGCCGGATGCTGGTGCAGACGCGCTACCCGGGTCACCCGTTGTTCGCATTCCTCGCGCGTCACGACTATGCCGGCTTCGCCGATCGCCTGTTGTCCGAGCGGCGCGAGACCGGGTTGCCGCCCTATCGGCATCAGGCGATGCTGCGGGCCGAGGCGCGCACGATCGCCCAGGCGCTCGCATTTCTCGAGGCGGCGCGCGAACGGGCGCCGCGCGGCGAGGCAGGCGACGACGTGCGCGTCTACGATGCGGTCCCGATGTCGATGAGCCGCCTGCAGGGACGCGAGCGCGCGCAGCTGCTCGTCGAATCGGTCCGCCGGACGTCGCTGCACCGATTCCTGTCCGACTGGCTCGTCGCGCTGCACGCGGCGGCGCCGCGCGTTTCCTGGCAGCTCGACGTCGACCCGCTCGAGATCTGAAGAAATCAGCGCGCGCGTGCCCCGAGCGCGCGCATCTTCGCGAAGCTGCGCTCGTGGCGCGCGCGCCCGCCGCCGTCGACCATCCCGATCAGCGTCTGACGTACCGGATGCAGCCCGCAGAAGGCGAGCACGTTGCGTTCCAGCCCGCGAACGCCGTGGGCGAAGAAATACCAGCGGTACACCGGCGCCGGCATTCCCATCGTGACGACGACCTGCGCAGAACGTCCCTGCAGCGCGCGTTGCCACTGGCCATGCTCGGTCGTCTGCACTGCGAAGCCGGGGCGAAGCACCTGCTCGAGAAACGCCTTGACGAGCGCCGGCATCGTTCCGAGCCACAGCGGAAAGAACAGCGCGACGTGCTGCGACCAGGCGATCGCCTCCTGCGCGGTCTTCAGCGACTCCGGCAGCTCGCCCGACGTCCACTCTTCTTTCGAGCGCAGCAGGGGAAAGTCGATCTTGCCGATCTCGATGCGCCGGATCGAATGCCCGGCGTCGCGCGCACCCTGCGCGTAAGCGTCGGCCAGCGCGTAGCCCAGGCGCGCCGGGCTCGGGTCGGGATGGCCCTGCAGGAGGACGATGTTGCGTTTCATGCGTCTGCACCCGCGTGCTGGATCCGCGTGGCGCGCGCGCGCGCGCCCGTTCGGGTCATGAGTCCGGTGGTCACGGCGCCGGCGTCACGCGGTTTCGCGCAGGCCGTCGCACACCTTCTGGAGCAGCGCGCGGACTTCGACGCCCAGCGAGTCGACGGTGCGGTTGCCCACCAGGCCGAGCACGGCGCCCGGATCCATGAATCCGACCGTCGTGCGTCCGTCGGCCTCGCCGCGCACGATCACGTTGCACGGCAGCAGCAGCCCGATGTCGGGTTCCGCCTCGATCGCCCGATGCGCGTACTTGGGGTTGCACGCGCCGAGGATGCGGTACGGACCCCGCTCGATGCCGAGCTTTGCCTTCAGCGTTTTCTGCACGTCGATGTCCGACAGCACGCCGAATCCCTGTTTCGAGAGCGCGTCGACGACGCGTTCGACGGTGACGTCGAAGGGTCGGTCGACGGTGATGTTGAAGCCGTAGTTCGCCATGGGACATACCTCCTGAAGGACAACTCCTGAAGGACAAGCATAGCGCCCAGACCCCGACTGGCGCCCGGGTCTTCGGTTTTCTGGCACGATCGTCGGCATCGGTTGTGTCGCTTCGAGCGCCGCCGCACCTCACGATGGCCGACTTCGAACCGCTTCGCTTCTACGTTCCCGAACCTGCCGTTCGCCCCGGCGACGAGCCCGATTTCTCGAACGTGAAGATCGCCGAGGCCGGTTCGGTCGAGCGCCCGCCGATCGACGTCGACGCGGAGTCGATCCGCAGCCACGCCTATTCGATCATCCGCGTGCTCAATCGCCGCGCCGAGGCCGTGGGACCCTGGGCCGGCCTGCTCTCCGACGAGCAACTGCTCGACGGCTTGCGCGACATGCTCGTGCTGCGCGCCTTCGATGCACGCATGCTGATGGCGCAGCGCCAGGGCAAGACGTCGTTCTACATGCAGCACATGGGCGAGGAGGCGGTGAGCTGTGCGTTTCGCAAGGCGCAGCGCAAGGGCGACATGAATTTCCCCACCTATCGCCAGACGGGGCTGCTGATCGCCGACGGCTATCCGGTGTTCGACCTGATGTGCCAGATCTACTCGAACGAGCGCGATCCGCTGAAGGGCCGGCAGATGCCGGTGCTCTACTCGGTGCGCGAGCACGGCTTCTTCTCGCTGTCGGGCAACCTCGGCACGCAGTTCCCGCAGGCGGTGGGCTGGGCGATGGCCTCGGCGATCCGGCGCGACACGCGCATCGCCGCCGGCTGGATCGGCGACGGTGCCACGGCGGAGTCCGATTTTCACGCCGCGCTCGTGTTCGCTTCGACGTATCGCGCGCCGGTGGTGCTGAACATCGTCAACAACCAGTGGGCGATCTCCACGTTCCAGGGCATCGCCCGCGGCGGCTCGGGCACCTTCGCGGCGCGCGGACTGGGCTTCGGCATTCCTGCGCTGCGGGTCGACGGCAACGACTATCTCGCGGTCTACGCGGTGGCGAAATGGGCCGCCGACCGGGCGCGCAGCAACCTCGGCCCCACGCTGATCGAGCACGTCACCTACCGCGTCGGCGCGCATTCCACCTCCGACGATCCGTCGGCGTATCGACCGAAGACCGAATCCGACGCCTGGCCGCTGGGCGACCCGGTGATCCGCCTGAAGAACCACTTGATCGTGCGTGGCGCCTGGTCCGAGGAGAAGCACCGCGAGCTCGAGGAGCGCGTGCTCGCCGAAGTCGTCGCCGCGCAGCGCGAGGCCGAGCGCCACGGGACGCTGCACGCCGGCGGCAAGCCGTCCACGCGCGACATGTTCGAAGGCGTCTACGAGACGATGCCGCCGCATCTTCGCCGCCAGCGCCAGCAGGCCGGGGTCTAGGGGAGCCGGCGACGTGGCGCGCATGACGATGATCGAGGCGCTGCGCGACGCGCTCGACGTGTCGATGAGTCGCGACGATCGCGTCGTCGTCTTCGGCGAGGACGTCGGCTACTTCGGCGGCGTGTTCCGCGTCACCGCGGGGCTGCAGCAGAAATACGGCCACGATCGCTGCTTCGACACGCCGATCAACGAGTCGGGCATCGTCGGCACCGCGATCGGCATGGCGGCCTACGGGCTGCGGCCGTGCGCCGAAGTGCAGTTCGCCGACTACGTGTATCCCGGCTACGACCAGATCGTCTCCGAGGCCGCACGCCTGCGCTACCGCTCCAACGGCGAATTCACCGTTCCGATGGTGCTGCGCATGCCCACGGGCGGGGGCATCTTCGGCGGACAGACGCACAGCCAGAGCCCGGAGGCGCTGTTCACGCACGTGGCGGGACTGAAGACCGTCGTGCCGTCGAACCCGCTCGACGCGAAGGGGCTGCTGATCGCGGCGATCGAAGATCCCGATCCGGTGATCTTCCTCGAGCCCAAGCGCCTGTACAACGGGCCGTTCGAAGGCTATCCCGACCGGCCGGTCACGCCCTGGTCGAAGCACCCGCTCGGCGACGTCCCCACCGGACACTACACGGTGCCGCTCGGCCAGGCGGCGCTTCGTCGGCCGGGCGAGGCGGTCACCGTGCTGTCGTACGGAACGATGGTCCACGTCGCGCTCGCTGCCGCCGAAGCCAGCGGCGTCGACGCCGAGGTGATCGACCTGCGCACGCTGGTCCCGCTCGATCTCGACGCGATCGTCGCGTCGGTGAACAAGACCGGGCGCTGCGTCGTCGTGCACGAGGCGACGCTCACCTCGGGCTTCGGCGCCGAACTGGCCGCCCTCGTGCAGGAGCATTGCTTCCACCGGCTCGAAACGCCGATCCGCCGCGTAGCCGGCTGGGACACGCCGTATCCGCACGCGCACGAGTGGGAGTACTTCCCGGGGCCCGCGCGCGTGGGCCGCGCGCTGCTCGAGGCGCTGGAGGACTGAATGGCCGAGCGCGCCGTCCGACTGCCCGATGTCGGCGAAGGCGTGGCCGAGGCCGAGCTGGTCGAGTGGCTGGTGAAAATCGGCGACGCGGTGCGCGAAGACCAGTCGCTGGCAATCGTGATGACCGACAAGGCAAGCGTCGAGGTCCCGTCGCCGGTGGCCGGCGAGGTGCTGTGGCTCGCCGCGGAACCGGGCGAGAGCATTGCGGTGGGCAGCGACCTCGTCCGGCTGAAGGTCGAAGGGGAAGCGGCGGGTGCCGGACCGGACGCGCCGGCTTCGCACGCGACGCACGAAGACGAAGGCGCGGCGCGTTCAGCGGCCGCAGGCGGGCGCAATGCCGCGACGGCGCCCGCCGCTGTGCCGTCGCACGCCGACGATCACCCGTCGGGCAGCGCAGGCGACGGCGCCGCCGCGCGAGCGCCGGCGGCGCTCGCCGGCTCCGCGGCCGGGGCG